>LQAE01000012.1_pt1 | contig 124111 bp, 122 predicted proteins | sample 1535771 | NCBI WGS metagenome assembly LQAE01 (sample SAMN04331582, study PRJNA305678) | bioreactor metagenome | isolation source: bioreactor_1 inoculated with Wadden Sea sediment 1st replicate of a... | place: Germany:Bremen
ACTATAATCCTCCGTAAAGATTGTTTGAGCGCAGTCATTACGGGTTTTAAAAAAACTGAAAGGATACACGCACCATGAAACAAGATACTGTAATTGAGATCAAAAAACCAGAAACATTTATTGATGACCCACTCACCGAGCCGTACGTCAAGGGGCCAGAGAGATCTTGTTCAAAGCATTGGAAATAGAAATCGACAGTTTCATCTCCCTGTATGCGGATCTGAAAGATGATCAAGGCAGGAAAAGGATTACCCGTAATGGCTATTTGCCCAAAAGGGATATCCAGACAGGGATCGGTCCTGTTTCCGTATAGGTCCCCCGCAGCAGGGACCGCCAAAAGGAAGCGGAGAAAATCCGTTCAACCATGGCTTCCGGATTTTCCGGGGCTTTGACTACGGCTTCCTGGCACCGTTGCCATGCACAACACCTCTTGTCCATTGATTTGCGATTATCACAAAGCCGTTTTTTGGCATTCGCAGATGACAGCAGTGAAAAATCCAATGGCAGACAACTGTATCCGTCAGACCAGCAAACGGTGAGCATCCGAAACCCTTTGATAAATCGACCATTGCTTGGTGCCGACACGCAACAGCAGCTGCCTCCAATTGGATTGACACCCCTTCAGAACATCATAGGCAGCATCTTTGCCAAATGCCAGGTTGTCGTTGGTTGCTAGGCCCCTGAAGAAATTTTCCCCCACAAAGGGCAAGGTGAGTATGGCCAAAATAAAGGTGCTCACGCTATGCTGTGTCGTTTTCCAATGCCGCATTGATGCAGAGAAGTAGCCATTTTGAACTAGTTGAAAAAAACATCGATTTCACCAAAAATTTTAATGTCCGCTTGAGTTTCCGTGTCGATCCGGTTATGTATCATTTGAGTCCTTACTATTTGATTTTATTCTATTTTTAGCAAAATCGCCATATATCAAATAGTAGGGCTCATAAACTTATTTTCATTATAATTTCAAATGGTTATGTCGTTTTTTGGGGCGGTTTAATTGAATTCCGAAAGTTGAGGTTTAAACCCGAAAATTATCATGAAGGTGGGGAATATGGTGGAGAATGATAATTTTGTCCAATAAAAAAAGCTCCCAGCAAACCGCTGAAAGCCTTGACCGTTCAAATGGTGATCCCAACGGGATTCGAACCCGTGTTACCGGCGTGAGAGGCCGACGTCCTGACCACTAGACGATGGGACCACTATTGAAAAAAAGATACCTACACCGGAATGGGAAAAAAGTCAATGATTTTTATGCAGGAAACGACTTTTTCCGGCCTTTTCGATAGCCGAGAATCAAGTAGAAAAGCCATCCGATTAAAGGGATCAGGGCGACGAAGTGCCACAGGATTTTAACTTTGGGAGAACCGAAATCTTTTCTGATGATATCCACCAGAGCCAGCATGGTAAGACACAATGAGATGCCAAATATCAGCAGAATATACAAAATGAGGTGGTTGTCCATGAATCTTTTTTCAGCCCTCCTTGAGCCGGTCCGAGATTTTCATCAATGTGTCCACATAATAGTTACTGTGGTTGTAGCGGAACAGCACTTCGTGCTGGCGCTGACGGGAAATGCCGGGTTTCCATCCATGGTGCTTAAGATAATTGGCCACGGAAAAAATGGCGTCATGGTGGTCGAACAGATCAATTCTGCCATCATTGTTTCCGTCTTTTGCCAGTTTCAGAGCATTGGAAGGCATGAACTGGGAAATACCCATGGCGCCGGCATAGGAGCCCTGGATGTCTCCCGGATCGATGCCTTCCCGGTCTGTGTACCGGATCAACGCCTTGAGTTCTTCGTATCCCCATTTGGATCGCATGCCCACTTTTTTCAGAAAGGTTTCTTTTTTGGGTTTTTTCTGATCCGGAATCGCATTCCAGATGCGATTCCGCAGGGTTTCATCCGTGAGAGACGCCATGGTGGCCAGGGTATTGATGACGGTCTGATTACCCAGATAATTGCCCAGGCGGGTTTCCACCAGAAGAATGGCGGTGATCACGGTTTTGTCCACGCCGAACGCTTTCTGGGCGCTGTCCAGAGGTTCCTTATGGTCCGCCATGTATTTGAACGCGTTGGCTATGGAATCTTTGGATAGAAACTGGTCATAATTGAGGCTGGATTCAGAATGGATGAAAAAAAGGGACACCCCGTCAGGGGTAAACGACACCGAGTCTTTTGCCAGAATGGCCTGGATTTTTTCCGGAGCGAACCCATCCTTGATCAGTCGCTGCTTCAGGTCGTCAAATTCATTTCCGGCAGCCGGCTGCTGGGCAGATGCCAGGGAAACAAGACAAAACAAAACAAGTATGATAAAGCAGCATCCTGAAAAGTGTGCGCGTAAACCAGGCAAGAGATCCATATGCGGCGTGCCTCCCTGAATCAATTTGTTGAAAGTTATCCTGTTATATCGTATTTTTTTGGGGATTGCATTAAAAAAATATCGGATTTTCCAAGGGGCTTTGAACCGTCGGAAGGGGCATCATTAAAGAAATGATGCCCCTTCCGGCCAACGGTTGAAAACTGGTAGGCAGGATACGCTTAAATATCGAAATACAGGTAGAACTCATGAGGATGGGGGCGGCTGATGACCGGTCTGACCTCGTTGTTCATTTTATAGTCGATCCAGTGTTCAATCACATCTTTAGTGAACACATCACCCTTGAGCAGGAATTCATGATCCTGTCTGAGGGCCTCAAGGGCTTCCTCCAGGGAGCCGGGTGCTGATTCCATCTGTGCCAGTTCTTCGGGAGGCAGGTCATAAATGTTTTTATCCATGGGGTCGCCTGGATCCAGCTTGTTCTGGATACCGTCGATCATGGCCATGGCAATGGCGGAAAAGGCCAGATAGCCGTTGCAGGAGGGATCTGGGGTCCTGAACTCGATGCGTTTGGCCTTGGGGGAATTGGAGTACATGGGCAGACGGATGGCGGCACTCCGGTTTCGGCTGGAATAGGCCAGATTGATGGGTGCTTCGAATCCCGGCACCAGGCGTTTATAGGAGTTGGTGGTGGGGTTGGTGATGGCGCACAGGGCTTTGCAGTGCTTCATGATCCCACCGATGGCCCACAGGGCTTCGTCGGACAGTCCGGCATATTTATTCCCGGCAAATATGGGATTCCCGTCTTTCCAAAAACTCATGTGGGTGTGCATGCCCGTGCCGTTGTCCCCATACAGGGGTTTGGGCATGAAGGTGACGGTGTGGTCGTATTTATGGGCCACGTTTTTGAGGACATACTTGAACCAGGCCAGGCTGTCACCCATGTTCACCAGGGAATCGAACCGCAGATCGATTTCCGATTGCCCGGCAGATGCCACTTCATGATGCTGGCATTCCATGGCAATGCCTAAGTTTTCCAGTGTCAGCATCATCTCGGTTCTCATGTCCTGATACTGGTCTGCCGGCGGCAGGGGGAAATAGCCGTGCTTTGGTTTGATTTTGTAGCCCAGATTGGGCATTTCATCGGTGCCGGTGTTCCAGTGCCCTTCAGGAGAATCGATCTCGAAAAATGCGGCATGGGGTTCGGACGCATACCGGATATTGGAAAAGATGAAAAATTCCGGTTCAGGCCCCACGAAGATGGTATCGCCTAACCCCGTGGTTTTCAAGTATTGTTCGGTTTTCTTGGCAATGCCTCGGGGATCTCTGGAGTAAGATTCACTGGTGATGGGATCATGAATGTTGCCGATGATGGCCAGGGTGGGCACTTTGAAAAAGGGGTCCATTCTGGCTGTGGCTGGTTCCGGGATCACGATCATGTCACTGTTGTTGATAGCTTGCCAGGCTCTCATGGAAGAACCGTCAAAACCGAACCCGTCTTCAAACGCGGATTCGGAGAATTCACTGACAGGCACTGAAAAATGCTGCCAGGTGCCGATGAAATCCATGTATCGGATGTCGACCACTTTAACGTCGTTTTCCTTGGTCATGGCGATTACATCTTTGGGGGTCATGGGGATTCCTTTCTATTTAAGTTCCATATAAAGATTTTTCAATTGAAAAGGGTTGCTTAAATAAACGATGCACGCCGGATTACAGGGCGTCGGTATCAGTTTCTCCGGTTCTAACCCGGATCGCTTTTTCCACATTCAGGACAAATATTTTGCCGTCGCCGATTTTGCCGGTATTGGCGGCATTCCGCACCGTTTCAATGGTTTCTTCAGCCCGATCGTCCGACACCACGATCTCGAGTTTGATTTTAGGGACAAAATCCACCACGTACTCCGCACCGCGGTAGATTTCCTTGTGGCCTTTCTGACGGCCGTAGCCGTTGACTTCGGTGACGGTCATGCCGTAAATACCGATTTCACTGAGCGCTTCTTTGACGTCATCAAGCTTGAAGGGTTTGATGACCGCTTCGATTTTTTTCATGTCATACCTCCTTTGCATGTAGCTGGGGGAGCCGTTCCAAGATGGCTGTTTTAATCTGTTTGAGTTTTTCGGGGTCCTGGATTTTTTGGTCGTTTTCCAAGCTCCGGACGTAGAAAATGTCCATGATCTGGTCTACCTTGCTTCCCACCATAGCCACGTTCACATTGGTGCCACAGCGATACAGGGTGTTGGTGATGGTGAACAGCAAGCCGGGAAAATCATAGGTCAGTACTTCAATAATGGTGAAAAAACTGGATGTATCATTGTCGATGCGCACCTGATTGGGTTCGGGACGTCTGCCGGAAGCAATGGTGATATGTGACGGGATCTTGTCCACCACTTTATCCAGAAAATGATCATCCGCCAGGGCCTGGGTCAGGTCCTGTTCCGCTTTTTTCCATTTTTCGTTTTCAAAGAGCCGGTCACTCGGGGCCATGACCTTGAAGATGTCCAGAATATGGGTGTCTCCCAGAGGGTATGCCTGGGAAGCAATAATGTTGATGCGGTTGAGAAAAAACACCCCAGCGATCTTGGAGTAAACTCCTGGTCTTTCCCGGCCGCATATGGATATCGTGCGTATGTCTGAATCGTCTTCCTGAGAGATCTGCCAGATGAACTGCCGGTTTCCCAGGGCTTGATACAGCTTGATATGATCGGCGATATGAATTGCCGGCATATTGAGCAGATATCGTTTTGACAGAGCATCCAGCTGTTTGGATGCGTCTGTTTCCTGCCAGATGTCTCCGAGAAGGGCGGTGACTTCTTCTTTTTTTCGTTGAATCAGGCGCTGAGCCTTTTTGGATGCCAGTTCTCCGGTTTTCAGAATGCGCATGGTTTTCAAAAACAAATCTTTTATCAGATTTTCGGTCCATTCGTTCCAGGCCTTGGGTCCGGTGGCCATGGAATCTGCTACGGTGAGCAGAAACAGCATGCGCAGTAACCGGATTTTCCCCACTTTGTTGGCTGTGTATACAGCGGTTTCTTCATCAAACACATCCCGACGGGTGGCGGTTTTGGCCAACAGCAAGTGATGGCGGATCAGAAATTTGGCATCCGCTGCTTCTACCGGGTTGAATCCCAGCCGTTCGAGAACGGGGACGGCAATTTCAGCGCCGGTACTGGAATGCTCTTTTGTAGGATCGGATTTACCGATATCATGGAGCAGGGCTGTAATCCGCAGCAGATTTTTGTTTCTCACTTCATTGTAGATGCTAGCATACAGGCTGGTATTGACATTTGTTCCCGGTTTTCTGAAACTGTTGATCACCTGAACACAGCGGATGGAATGCTTGTCAACGGGGAACAGGTGATAATGGTTGTACTGAATTTTGTTCCGGATCGCTTTGTATTCCGGAATGATCCGTTCCAGAATGCCGGTGGACATCATCACGTTGAGCACATTGAATTCCCAGAACGACAGAGCCAGAATTTGTTTGAAGATTTTAATGTTTGCCGGGTTTTTTCTGATATCATCATCCACCAGATGAAGGAATTCGGATACTACCCGTCTGGCTTCGATGGACAGGGGTATCCGGCGACGGCCGCTTTCCAGAAAGATTTTGAGCAGCAGTTCCGGATGCTGGAGGATGACCACGGTATTGGCAAAATAAAGCCGGCGCTTTCGGATCACCAGGCCGCTGGTTTTTGTCAGGCGGGGAGCGACCGGTTCTTTTCGGATGCGGCTGCTGGTCATGATGTCTTCAAACGTGATCTGGTTGATTTGCTTGAGGAATTCCATTTTTTCATGAAGATCGCCCAGAAAAATTTCCACATCCGGCCGTCCTCCCTGATTCTTGTAATTGAGCCGGTCCGCCATTTCGGTCTGATACTCAAAATGAAGGGTATCGCATTTCCGTCCCGTGATATGATGGAGCCAGTTTCTGATCCGCCAGATGTAGTTCAGAGTTTTGTTCAGGGTCCGGTACTCAAAATGAGACAGAAATCCGTAATATTCCAGGTCCCGTCGTTCTTTGATATCGGATTTGATCTTGGCATACCACAAAAGGGTATGGTAATCCCGTAATCCGCCAAATCCGGATTTCAGATCCGGAGTCACCAGAAAGGTGGAATCTCCGAAATTTTCCAGACGTTTGATGCCGTGCTCAAACAAATAGTCCAGGGTCTGTTTATAGTACCGGGTGGAAAGCTGGTGTCTGAATTGTTCCTTGAACCGGGAATAGATCAACGAATTGCCGCAGATGAAACGGGCATCCAGGACCGTGGTGAGAATATCAAACCGTTCAAATGCCATATCAATACATTCATCCATGTGGCGGACCGCGTATCCGACCTCGAACCGGCTGTCCCACAGCGGGTAGACGATTTCCTGAACAAAGGCTTCAACCTCCGGAGGGACGGCGTTTTTAAACAGGATCAGCAGATCGATGTCGGAGTGAATACACTGTTCTTTTCTGCCGTACCCACCCAGAGCGATGACCGCAAAGGGTTGACCGGCAATCACCATTTTCCGGGCCGTAATGCTTTTTTCGTATACCGTGAACATATATTCATCCAGAACCCGGGCCAGACTGTTCAGAAAATCCGGCTGCCCGTCCCTCAGAAATTTCTGAATCAGATCTTGTCTTTTCCGGATCAGGTTCCGGGCCGGTGTGTTTTGTATGCGTGTCACGGTTTCCATGGTTTTAGAAATCTAAGCAACGGGCGTGCCAGCCTTTTCCTGGCAACGGATTTTCCCATACTCGGTGGCTGGGGGGATGAAAGTGATAAACAAAAAAATCATTGGGCAGATATAAAATAACAAAAATGTTGATTAAATGTCAAGTAAAATTACATTTTTGTGAAACGGTCTTGAAAAAAGATGGACCCTCAAATAAGATTTACAGAATGGTTCAGCAGAAATGCACCAGGGTCATGGGTACAGCCGGGCAAAAGAATGATCACCCGGCTGCCGGAATGAAGAGAGGAATGTCAGAAGACAGGGCTAGTCTTTTTCAATCTTGTCGGGTTCCTTGCCTTTGTCTTCCAGCGGTTCTTTTGTGGCTTTCTTGAAATTTTTTATACCTTTGCCAAGGCCAGCACCGATTTCGGGCAGCTTGCCCGCACCGAATATGATGAGGATGATGACGAGGATAATTATCAGTTCCGGCATTCCGATTCCACCAATCATGGGACTCTCCTAATTTGTTTCAAAGGCTGAAAATGTAAATGAAATCTCTTAACACTAAGCCGCAGCAGTGTCAATGGTTTCAAATTCATGAGAAGAAAATAAAAAATACAATTCTGTTTTTTTCTTGGAACGGGTCTGTTTTTTTATAAATGCCTTGTGAAAAATAAGGTTTTGCTTCATATTTTAAAATCGGTTTGTGATTAACTTTTGTATTTTTGGAGACAGTGACCCATGAATGAGACCATGACCCAGGAATTTCAAGGCGCCACCAGATATGTGCTGGACCAGGAATTGGCAGCCATTGTCAATATATCCATGCGGCTGGAAATGCCGCTGCTGCTCAAGGGGGAGCCGGGTACCGGCAAGACCATGCTGGCATATGCCATTGCCGAAAGCCTGAAAATGCCGCTGATTGTTTTGAACGTGAAATCCAGCATGAAGCTGGTGGAGGCACTTTACCAGTATGACACACTGACCCGTCTCAATGATTCCCGGTTCGGGGATTCCAAACGGGATGTCAGTAACATTGATGAATACATCAAAATGGGCAAGATCGGCCAGGCGTTCACAGCAGACACGAGGTCCGTGCTGCTCATTGATGAAATTGACAAGGCAGACACTGATTTTCAGGACGACATGCTGGATGTGTTGGACCAGATGCAGTTTGACATCATCGAGACCGACCGGGCCATCCGGGCCGGACACCGGCCGGTGATCATCATCACCTCCAATGCCAAGAAAGATCTGTCCGACCCGTTTCTGGGCCGGTGTAATTTCCACCATATCGCGTTTCCGGATCCTAAAATGATGCGAAAGATCATTCATGTACATTTTCCGGATCTGGATGAAAAGCTGGCGGACAACGCCATTAAGGCGTTTTTCAGCATGCGGGAGATTGACGGCATTGAGAAGAAACCCGCCACTAGGGAGTTGATCAACTGGATCAGAGCCCTGAACGCGGATCCGGATTTCCGTGTGAAAGACTTGATCAACGGTCAGCTGCCGTTTCTCGGCGTGTTGTTTAAAAAGAGCCCGGATTATGAACGTGCCCAGAACCTGACATCCCGAAGACGTCTCTTTTAAGGGATATTCCCCATGTTTGTTAAATTTTTCTATACCCTCAAAGAGGTGGGGATCCCGGTGTCTCCCACGGCGTTTCTGACATTGCAGAAAGCGTTGTACAACGGCATGGTGGCCGGTCTGGACGATTTTTATACCTGTGCCCGGGCCATCCTGGTGAAAAGCGAGCGATATTTCGACCTGTATGACCAGGTCTTTGCCCATCATTTTGAGGGGGTGCCCCTGCCGGAGGACCAGGGGGTTGAGATTGATGAGATTGCCAGGGGGCTGCTGGATGAATGGCTTAAAAATCCGAAAATGGTGGCGGATGCGCTGGGGATTGATGAAGACAAGCTCAACAAAATGACCCCGGATGAACTGATCGAGTATTTCAAGGAACGGCTCAAGGATCAGGACGGACGTCATGACGGCGGAGGAAAATGGATCGGCACAGGCGGCTATTCCCCGGTGGGCCATTCCGGGTACCACCCAGGTGGTATGCGGGTGGGCGGAGTGTCGCAGAACAAATCCGCCGTCAAAGTGGCCAATGAAAGGCGGTACAAGGATTATTCCACGGCCGGTCCCCTGACCCAGGCCAATATCGGCGAAGCCCTTAAGCGGTTACGCAATCTGGTGCCGACCGGGCCCAAAGATCAGGTGAATGTGGACGAGACCATCCGGGAAACCATGCGGAATGCCGGTGAGATCGAACTGGTGTTTGACCGGGCTCTCAAGGACCGGCTCAAGGTGATTCTGGCCATTGACAACGGCGGCTGGTCTATGGACCCTCACATCGGTATCGTTCAGACCCTGTTCGATTATGCAAGGGCCCAGTTCAAGGAGATCAAGACCTGTTTTTTCCACAACACTATTTATGATTATGTGTGGGAAGATCCGGCCCGGTACAAGAAACCCAAAAAAGTTGTGGAATTCACCCGGAATGACCCGGAAACAAGACTCATCATTGTGGGGGATGCCAGCATGGCACCCTATGAGCTGATGGCCCACGACGGTTCCATTCACATCAGTGAACGCAGTGGACGGCCCAGTATCCAGCAGCTCCGGTTTCTGGCGGAAACTTCCCGCACTGTGTGTGGCTCAATCCGGTGCCGGAAACCATGTGGGGATATACCCACACCATCATGACCATTAACACCATTTTCCCGATGTTTGAACTATCCCTGGACGGTCTGGAAAAAGCCGTGACAAGGCTGATGGCCAAAGATTAGGCAGTATCCCGCCGGGCAGGGTTGTTGATCCCGGACAGGACAGTCTTTGTGACGGAAAATCCGGCCCCTGGGGCGCCCGGACCAAACGGACAAGTGATTTCACGAAAAAGGGATGTAAACGCCTGATCAGGTGAAACAGGTGCTGAAAAACCGGTTAGTGTTGTTGAAAATGGTGACGGCCAGGTCGTCGGGGTCCTGGTTCCGGATTTGGGCCAGGGTGATCAGCACGGAATACACAAAGGCCGGTTCGTTTCGGCGGACTTTGTTTTTCTGAGGGGCCGGTGTCAGATAGGGGGCATCGGTTTCGATAAGAATCCGGTCTTCCGGGATCAAAGGTGCCAATTCCCTGAGCAGCCTGCCCCGCTTTCGGATGGTCAGGATGCCGGTGATACCGATGTGATATCCCAGGTCCAGATATTGGAACATCTCTTCACGGGTGCCGGAAAAGCAGTGAATCACCCCTTTTCTGGAGGCTGGCCCGTCTGATTTCACGATGTCATAAAACCGCCCCCTGGAGTCGCGTTCATGGAAAATCAGCGGCAGGTCCAGGGTTTCGGCAATGGCCAGCTGGGCCCTGAGACAGGCTTCCTGATCCTTTTGCGGAGAGAACATGCGGTTGAAATCCAGGCCGGTTTCTCCCCAGGCCTTGACGCATTCGTTTTTTTGGCCATGCGCATCAGGCAATCCAGAATATCCGGGCTGCACCGGGCTGCATCATGGGGATGAATGCCCACGGCCGTAATCACATGAGGGTGACGGGCGGCGATATCAATGGCTTTTCGGGCGGTTTTAACATCCACTCCGGCAATGGCCATGGCCCGGACTCCGGCATTGCGGGCCCTTTCGAACACGGCATCCATGTCTGGTTCAAAACAGGGGTCATCAATATGGCAGTGGGAATCGAATAATATCATCTCAAAAATCCTTGTGGCTTTAAATGGCTAAGCCTTCACTGTTTGGAAGAAGCCGGGTTTATACGGGTCCAGTGAAGGCTTGGATGTGTAAGAAAAACTGTTTTTCAGCACTCCTTGACACAACCGGTATATATCAGTAAATTCGACCCCAGTCAATCCGGGCCGCACCGGAAAAGCCACTTTAAACCGGATGTGAATTGAGAGGAAAATGAACCTGGACATGGGAAAACACGCCATCATCCGGCTGTTCAATGTCACCAAGCACTACGGGGGGCGGCCGGCATTACAGAATGTGTCCATGGATATTCTGCCCGGGGAGTTCGTGTTTGTCTCCGGGCCGTCCGGCGCAGGCAAATCCACATTGCTCAAAGTACTGTACCTGGCTGAAACCGTGTCCGACGGCCAGATTCTTATCGACGGCATGAATCTTTCCAGGATATCTGCAGGCAGACTCCCGTTTTTGCGGCGGAGGTTCGGCATGGTATTTCAGGACTTTAAACTCATCCCCACCCTGACGGTGTTTGACAATGTGGCCCTGGCCCTGGAAGTGGCCGGGAAAAAACCGGGATTCATCAAAAAAAGGTCATGCATGTGCTACGGATCACAGGGATGGAAAAAAAGGCCCGGGATCTGCCGCCTACATTGTCTGGAGGAGAGCAGCAGCGGGTGGCCGTAGCCCGGGCCGTGGTGGGGACCCGGACATCATTCTGGCGGACGAACCCACCGGCAGCCTGGATCAAGCCTCTGCAAGGCGGGTATTGGAAATTCTACTGGCTTACCACAAGAAAGGTGTCACGATTCTGGTGGCCAGCCATCACCTTCAGCAGCTCCGGACCGTGGTAACCGGACGTAGCATCGTGCTGGAAAAGGGACGGTTGGCATCAGCCGAATATCTGGACCCCTCCCGGATGTGAAGCCGAAGAAGAGAGACCCGTTATGATCCGTTATCTGAATAAATCACTGGCAGATATTCGATCCAATCTGTTTTTGAATCTGATCACCATGGTGACGATTTCTCTATGCATTCTGGTGGTGTCCCTGTTTTTGCTGCTTTTTCAGAATCTGGGCCGGATCATGGACGGATGGGGCTCTGAAGGACGGGCCATGGTGTATCTGGCGCCTGGGTTTACGGTGGACATGCAATCAGAGGTGGAATCCGCTCTTCTGGAGATGGAAGGGATCTCACGGGTTTTTTTTGTATCCAAAGATCAGGCCCTGGACCGGCTGAAAAAAGAGATGGCCGGTTCCAGCCCGTTTCTGGATAGCTTGAAGGACAACCCTCTGCCCCATGCCGTGGAAATACAGATACAGACCCGGGTGGATTTCGATCAGGTGGCGGACCTGGTGGAAAACATCGAATCTCTGCCCATGGTGACGGATGTGGAATACGGCCGGGAATGGCTGGTCCGGTTTCTTCATCTGTTTCATCTCTTTCAGATGACCGGGTATGTGATGGGCGTCCTGTTTCTGCTGATCGCTTTTTTTATCACGGCCAGCACGGTACGGCTGGTGTTTCATGCCCGGCAGCCGGAAGTGGAAATCATGCGCCTGGTGGGCGCGACCGACCGGTTCATCAAAATGCCTTTTTACGTGACCGGATTGATCCAGGGAAGTGTGGGCGGTATTCTGGGACTGCTGATCCTGTATATGGCTTATCTGGTGATGGGATTAGGCATATCCCGGATCATGGGGGACCTGATTGAGGTGAACGTCCGGTTTCTTTCCTTCGGGGCTATGACCGGTCTTCTGGGGATCAGTTCATTTTTGGGATGGTTTGGATGTTATCTCTCTTTGAAACGGCTTTTAAAATAGTCCTTGTGACAAGCTGTCTGATCGGCAGTCTGACGGGCGGATTGCAGGCCGGCACCCGGGATTCTCTTCAACAGCAGAAACAGGATATTGAAACCCGGATTCAACAGGAACAGAACCGGTTTCGTGAATTCACCCAGGCGGAAGAACAGCTGATCGAAAATTTGGATTCCATGGATTTTCAATTAAACCAGGCACAAATCCGGATGAACGAAATATACCGACAGATTAAGGAGTTGGAACGAAACATGGCAGCAATCCGATCGGATCGGCAGGTTCTGGCACAACGGATTGATGACCGTCAGTCCTATGCGGAAAAACGCCTGACCACCCTTTACCGCATGCATGCTGCGGGCTGCATGAATATGATGGGCCCACCGGACACTTTTTTTGATTTTCTGGTGAACCGGCGTGCCATGGTGCAGGTGGTGAATGCAGATTATGATCTTCTGGACAGATTCATTCGGGATATGGCCCGAATGCAGATTCTTGAATTCCGGCTGACAGAGCAGGCATCGGTTGAAAAAAAACTGAAACAGGATCTTGCCGAAGAGATACGGGTCAAGACCGTCGCATCCCGAAAAAAACGGGAAATCCTGAAAGCGGTTCGGCAGAACAAGAAAGTATCACAAGCCGCGCTGGCCGCTTTGGAAAAATCCGCCCGGAATCTGGATCAACAGATCACGGTTCTGGAAAAACAAGCACAGGCAGTCCCGGATCCCGGGGCGTTTTTACTTCAGAAAGGCCGCCTGATTCTTCCGGTGACAGGAAAAATCGTATCCCGTTTCGGCATCAAGCAGTCGGGTGATTACAAATCCTTCACTTTTCAGAGCGGAATTGATATAAGGGGAGATCAGGGCGAACCGGTCCGATCCGTTTTCAGGGGCGAGGTGGTTTTTGCAAAATGGCTCAAAGGGTATGGAAACATGGCGATCATCGATCACGGGGATCACTTTTATACTGTGTATGCCCATTTACAGGAAATATTCCGGAAAAAAGGAGACGCCGTGGATACGGGGGAAGTGATTGCTACTTTAGGGGACACCGGGTCTTTGAAAGGGGTGTGTCTTCATTTTGAACTCAGACATCATGGTCAGCCGGTGGATCCTGTGGAATGGTTAAAAAAAGGAGCATAAGAAATTCATGACAATTCGATCACTATCCTTTTCAAAATATTTTTGTGCCGCCCTTGTGTTGGGGCTGATCTGTCTCTTTTTGACGCCGGTGACCCATGCGGAATCACCCTCCCCGGCGGAATCAGCCGTCCCTTATGAATCTTTAAAACTGTTTGTGGCAGTTCTGGAGGAGCTGGAAAACAATTATGTGGATGATGTGGATGCAAACACCCTGATCCACAATGCCATCAAGGGGATGGTGGAAAACCTGGATCCGCATTCCAGTTTCATGCCGCCTCAGGCCTTTGAAGATCTTCAGGATGATACCAAGGGCGAGTTTTCAGGGATCGGTATCGTGATAACTCTCAAAGACGGCATCCTGACGGTGGTGTCTCCCATTGAGGGAACCCCGGCGTACGATGCGGGAATTTATGCCGGTGACATCATTGTTAAGATCGATGGAGAATCCACCAAGGGAATGGCATTGTGGGAAGCGGTGAACCGGATGCGCGGTCCCCGGCATGAAGAAGTCTTGATCACCATCATCCGTGAGGAGGAGTCCGCGCCCCTGGAATTTTCACTGAAACGGGACCTGATCCCCATGACCAGTGTCCGGTCAGCCATGCTGACTCCGGGTTATGGATATATCCGGGTGACCAATTTTCGAATGAACACCCATGAAGAGATGAGCCGGCAGCTGGAAGAACTGGACTCCGGTACATCTCCGCTGAAGGGGCTTGTCATCGATCTGCGAGACAATCCCGGCGGTCTCCTGGACCAGGCCGTCAAAATGGCGGATTTTTTCCTGGATACCGGCGCCATTGTTTCCATCAAAGGGCGGGATCAGGGAAACAACCAGATCTACGAGGCCCGCCCGGACCGGTTCGATAAAAAATACCCCATTGTCGTCCTGATCAACGGTGGGTCTGCGTCTGCATCGGAAATCGTGGCCGGTGCGTTGCAGGACCATGCCCGGGCGTTAATTCTGGGAACGTCTTCTTTTGGAAAAGGATCGGTTCAGACGGTTCGTCCACTCAAGGATGGATATGGCTTGAAATATACCATTGCCAGATATTACACTCCCAGCGGGCGCTCTATCCAGGCCAAAGGAATTCAGCCGGATATTGAGGTGGTAGCCGGTCTGGTGGAAGAAACCCGGAAAGGACCGTCGGCGTTCGATCGAATGCTTAAAGAAAAAGATCTGCCTCACAGCCTGATGCCGGAAGATCCGGAGGAGAAGTCTTTGGAAGAGGCAGACACGGATCTTTCTGGACAACAGCGTCAGCTCAGGGAATCGGCCCCGCTTCTTCAGGATGTTCAGGTGAAGCGGGCACTGGATATTCTGATCACTTACGGGGTTTTCAGCAATCTCAATGACAAGTAAAAAAACGGCTTCCCGAAAAACGGGGCCTGTTAAGAAAAAGGCCTCTGCAAAGAAAACAGCACCTGCCAAGAAAATGGCCGGGAAAAAAAAAGTCCGCAGCCCCTAAACGTAAGAGTCCTTCTACAGCGCAGACAAACCTGATGTCTCAGTTGAAAAGGATCGGGATCGGTCTGATGATCCTGGTGGCGGTATGTCTGACCGGGGCCATGGTGGCAGATCTGCTGATCCGGCAGCCGGCGCCTTCCGCACCTGAAAATACAGGTTTCGCAACCCCGTTGCCTTCTGAAAAAACGGACAGTCCAAAAAAGCCGCCGGTTCTGAACAAGCGCTCCGAGCCGGTCAAAGAGACTTTTGAGGCAGACCATATCACGCCCCAGGCAGGGATGAAGGAAAAAAAAGGTCATCCGGTCCTGTACGAAGTGTTTGAAGAAACGGTTATTCCCTCGGAACCCGGTGGCAGACCGGCCATGGAAAACGGGGAAAAAGCGTATGAAATCGCCCTGATTATCGATGATATCGGATATGACCAGAACATGGCCATGGCCTTGTATGAACTGGACCCCAATATCAGTTTTTCTGTTCTTCCCTGGTCCCCGCATGGCCGGACCATTGCCGGCATCCTTAGAGACAAAGGAGCACAGATCCTGCTGCATCTGCCCATGGAGCCGGTCCAGTTTCCGGATGTGAATCCCGGTCCGGGAGCGTTGCTCACCGGCATGTCTCCGGATGAACTGATTACCCAGCTGGAAAAAAATCTGGAGGATGTACCCGGGGTTTCCGGGGTCAATAATCACATGGGCTCCCGGCTCACCACCGAGGCCACCCAGATGTACCAGATATTCACTATTCTCAAGAAACGGGACCTATTTTTGTGGATTCCGTCACCGCACACCGTTCACAGTGCCGAGCAGCGGCCCGCCTGCTCCAGTTACGGTTCGGAGAAAGGGATGTGTTTTTGGACAATATTCAGGAAAAATCCTATATCACCGGCCAGTTTGCCCAGTTGAAAAAGATTGCGCAGAAACATGGCCGGGCCATCGGAATTGGCCATCCCTATCCCGCCACCCTGGAAGCGTTGAGAACGGAATTGCCTAAAATCAAAGGAAAAATCAGTATCGTTCCTGTCAGTCGGATGGTGGCGATCCCCGGCTGATGGACAAGGAGATAACATGACACAAATCTGGAGACAGCCCGTTGATATGGCACCGTTTGCTCCGGTCATCGATCAGACCATTGTGGGCCATATGGGGATCGAGTTCACGGAATTCGGCCCTGATTATATTTGTGCCACCCTGCCGGTGGATCGCCGCACCATTCAGCCCATGGGAATCCTCCACGGCGGTGCATCCGTGGTGCTGGCCGAAACTTTGGGCAGTGTGGCCTCATTTCTGGCCCTGGACTCGGATCATTTTTCAGTGGGACTTCAAATCACCGCCAACCACCTCAAGCAGGTGCGCAAAGGAAAAGTCACGGGCACGGTCCGGCCGGTGCACTTAGGCCGCACCACCCATGTCTGGGATATCACCATCAGAAACGAGGCGGATGAACCGGTGTGCGTGTCCCGGCTCACCATGGCGGTGATGCCGGTGTCAAAGGCGGAATAGCCGGCATCCGGGCAGTATTTTCAGCAGGCCGGTTTATAGCAGCCAGAGAACATGTGATGCCGGCAGTGGCGCCGTCTCCGTCGGGGCGGCTTACTGCCGGCCTCAGACAGTCTGGCAGCGAGTCACCCCGAGAAGGGCGATGCTGTAACAATTTTTTCTTTCCGGATTTTTGCCGATGGAGATCCCGACGGCACCTCTCAATGCACAATTCCGATTCCAAAGTCCGCCGCCTAAAACCCAAATTCAATGATAAAAAAATCCGGCCATCCGGTTTCAAAACAAGACTTGACAGGCCCAGCTTTTGTAAGTAATGTTTACTCACCTTTTAGGGATCAACGGTTTGAGCAAGGGGAATGAAGCATGAACATCAGTGACAGGTCCGGTCCGCCGGGAAAAATTAAGATCATGGACGCCTTTTCCCGTCTGATGGAAACAAGGGATTTTCAGTCCATCACCATTTCTGAAATCGCCGGGAATGCGGGAGTGACTGAAGGGCTGATCTATAAATATTTTTCGGACAAGAAAGACCTGCTTCACCAGGTGCTGCATCAGCATTTTGCCGCGTTTCAGGCCGGGGTTGAAGCCAGCATCCCAGGCAAGGAAACCTGTGTCGAGAAACTGGAAGTCATTGTGTTCGCCAGTCTTGATAACTATGCCCGCAACCGGGTTCTGGCGCGGATTCTGCTTCTGGAGGTTCGCAATTCCCTGTCCTATTTTGAATCCGGGGCCTATGCCTTGGTGAAGAAATATACCCGGACCATTCTGGACATCATCCGGGAGGGCATGGAAAAGCAAGAGATTCGGCCGGATATCGATCCCTTCTTGTTGCAAAAGGTCTTGTTAGGTGCCATTGAACACACCTGTCTTAAACAGGTGATTTTTGATAAAAAAATTGATGCCGCAGCCGTAGCCGGCGGCATTGTCGACATGGTATTCAACGGAGTGAAACATCATGGCTCTAAATGATATGGAAACGGTTTTCACGGAGGCTGCCGAAAAGAATCGCTCCTCTCTCACAGAAGTGGAAGCCAAACAGGTTTTCAAAGCTGCAGGCATTCCGGTGGTTCCGGAAATTGTTGTCAAAACAGTGGATCAAACGGTGGATGCAGCCCGGAAAATGGGGTTTCCAGTGGTTTTGAAAGGAACCGGTCCAGCCATCCTGCACAAAACTGAAGCCGGCCTGGTGCACCCGGGCCTGGCGACGGCAGCACAGGTTCTGGCGGCGGCGGAGCAGATTACGGCCCGGGCCGGCCACCGTCTGGAAGGGTTTCTGGTGCAGCCCATGATCCGGGGAAAGCGGGAGCTGGTGGCCGGCATGTTCAGAGATCCCCAGTTCGGACCGGTGATCATGTTCGGCTTAGGCGGCATTTTCACCGAAGCGCTTGAGGCAGTGGCGTTTAGAATCGCACCCTTGGATGACGCGGACATGGAAGACATGCTGGACTCCTTTCCCGGATCCGGTCTGATCACCGCGTTCCGGGGAGAGGAGGCCTGTGACAGACGCGTTTTGAAAACCGTGTTGAAAGGGTTGTCGGATCTGTCGGTTTCCCGGCCTGAGATTCAAGAGATCGATATCAATCCCCTGATCATTCAACCGGACGGAAAGCCGGTGGCCGTGGATGGATTGATCACGCTTCAGGCTCCCCAAAGAGCCGGGGCATCCCCTCATCCAGTCGATCTGACTGCTCTGGGAACCTGTTTTTATCCGAAATCAATTGCTTTTGTGGGTGCCTCGGGTACGGTGGGCAAATGGGGGCATATGCTGCCTACCAACACCCTGTCCCGGGAATATCAGGGCCGGATTTTTTTAGTGAATCCCAAGGGAAAATCTATCATGGGCCGGCCAGTGTACCGGTCTGTGACCGATATACCCGGGGATGTGGATCTGGCCGTGGTAACCGTGCCGGCCCGGTATGTGAAAGGCCTGGTGCCTGAATTGGCGGCGAAAAACGCCAAGGGCATGCTTTTGATTACCTCCGGGTTCAGGGAAGTGGGAGAAACAGGTGCGGCCATGGAAAAGGAAATCGTGGATGCGGCCGCCGCCGCCGGCATTCTGGTGTTGGGCCCTAACACCATGGGCATGTGCAACCCCCATGCACAACTTTATTGCAGCGCGGCCCATGCCTATCCGGTGCCTGGTTCCACAGCCCTGGTGTGCCAGTCCGGGAATATGGGAACCCAGCTCCTGGCTTTTGCCGAACAGCAGGGCATCGGTATCCGGGCGTTTTCCGGGTCCGGCAACGAGGCCATGGTGACCATTGAGGATTATATGGAAGCGTTTGAGGCCGATGCGTTGACCCGCACCGTGGTGCTTTATATCGAAAGCGTCAAAGACGGACGACGGTTTTTCAACAGTGCGAAACGGGTGTCCCGCAAAAAACCGGTGGTGGTGCTCAAAGGGGGGCGCACGGAAATGGGGCGCCAGGCAGCGGCCAGCCACACCGGCGCCATGGCATCCAATACCCGGGTGTTTGATGCGGCCTGCCGCCAGACCGGCATCATCCAGGTGGACCAGCCCCTGGAACTGCTGGATCTGTCTGCGGTGTTTTCTTCGCTGCCCCTGCCCCGAGGTAACCGGGTGGCCATCATGACCCTGGGAGGCGGCTGGGGGGTGATAGCTACGGATCTGTGCACGGAGCACGGGTTGGCGGTGCCCCCGCTGTCCGATGGGATTATTGACCGGTTGGACGGCCTGCTGCCGGACTTCTGGAGCCACGGCAATCCCGTGGACCTGGTGGGAGAAGGCAATCCGGATGTTCCCAAAACCTGCCTGGAGGAACTGCTTAGATGGGATGGGTGCGATGCGGTCATTCATTTGGGAATCCACGGCAAAAGTGTTCTGGTCAACAACATGGCGGCATCCATTTCCCATGCCGATCCATCGATCACCAACGACCAGATTACCGGTTTCAAACAGATGGTACTTGCCACGGAAGACGATTATACTCGGTTTGTGGTCCGCATGACCCGGAAATACAGCAAACCGGTGTTAGGGGTAAGCCTCCTGACGGATGGGGAAAGCAAAATCCTGTACCGGTTTGATGATTTGGACTATAAAGGGGTTTTTTTCGTTTCCCCGGAGCGGGCAGTCAAATCACTTGCTGCCATGGTACGATATCAAGACTGGCGCCGCAGGCATGGGGGAAAACAGATCCCGGTTGAAACCTGTCCGGATTTGTTCTAAAGTGAATACTTATAAGTGTTAATCCTCAAAAATCAGGAGAAGTGCCATGACATCCCAGGTAACCACATCCACATTCATCAAGATGAAGCAGCAGGGGAAAAAAATCACCACGTTGACGGCATATGATTATCCGTTTGCACGGTTGATGGACGAGGCAGGGATCGATTCTATTCTAGTGGGGGATTCCCTTGGCATGGTGGTGCAGGGCCGGCAGACGACCCTGCCGGTGACCATGGATGAGATGCTGTATCATACCGCCATGGTGGCCCGGGCCTGTCAACGGGCTCTGGTGGTCGGGGATATGCCCTTCATGTCCTACCAGGGGGCTGTGACGGAAGCCGTTCTGAATGCCGGCCGATTCCTTAAGGAAGCCGGTGCAGCGGCCGTGAAGCTCGAAGGCGGGGCTGATGTGTGCCCGGTGATTGCGGCTTTGGCTAAAGCGGGTATCCCGGTCCAGGCTCATATCGGTCTGACTCCCCAGTCGGTCCATCAAATGGGCGGTTTCAAGGTGCAGCGGGATGAAAAGCGGCTGCTCAAAGATGCCAAAGAGGTGGAAGGCGCCGGTGCATTTTCCGTGGTGCTGGAAGGCATTCCTTCCCCCATATCCGAAAAGATTACCCAGGCCCTGACAATCCCCACCATCGGGATCGGAGCCGGCCCCCACTGCGACGGCCAGGTCTTGGTGATGCATGATATGCTGGGCGTCAATGACCGGTTTCTTCCCAAATTCGTGAAAAAATATGTCGACCTGGCAGCCGAGACCCGCAAAGGTGTGGCCGCCTATATCAATGACGTTCAGCAGGGCCGGTTTCCTTCGGATGCCTATGAATACAAATAAACCAGACAAACGATTCTGTATCATCGGGTGCGGCCGGGTGGGAGTGAACCTGGCGGTGTTTCTGACGCAGCAGGGGTATGGCCCGGCCGCATTGGCCAGCCGGACCCTGTGTTCGGCTCGGAATGCGGCATCGGTTGTCCGGGGCGGGGCGGTATTTGCTGATCCTGCGGCGGCGGCCAGAGAGGGAAAAATCGTTTTGATCACCACACCGGATGACCACATCCAACCAGTGTGTGATCAGGTGGCTTCCGCCGGAGGGTTTGATGAACACAGCGTGGTGTTTCATCTATCCGGCGCCTTGTCATCAGATATCTTGTCATCGGCCCGTGAAAAAGGGGCTGGCACCGGATCGATTCATCCGCTTCAGGCGTTTGCTCCGTATGAATCTAAGGCAGTATCTCCGTTTGAAGGAATCAATGTCTCTATTGAAGGCACACCCCAGGCCCGGACCCTGGGAGAGGCCATGGTGATGGCATTGAAGGCCCGGCCTTTTAACATTCCTACAGATGCCAAGACCTGTATCATGCCGCCGCCGTGATGGCCTCCAATTATCTGGTGACCTTGGAACATGTTGCACTGACGCTTTTGGGATGCGCCGGGCTGGCGCCGGAACAGGCTTTTGAAATTCTGGAGCCTCTGATCCAGGGAACCCTGAGGAATATTGCAACCCGGGGCAGTGTGGACGCGTTGACCGGCCCGGTGGTACGGGGCGATGAAGCCATCATCGCCCGGCACCTGTCAGATATCGACAAAAGATACCTGAAATATCGGCTTTGTATCGACTGCTGGGTCAGCATACACTGGAGATCGCCAGAAAAAGACCGGATTTCCCCAAAGAGGCTGATACGGGTCTGACCAGCCTGTTTTCAAAACAAGGGAAATGATTCTCTAAATCTTATACAGTTTCAACGGTGGTTTCCCCTGTTTTTCCAGGACCTGGTTGGCCTGTTCCAGAGAAGTTCGGCTGGAGATCACCGACACCCCCGCCTGTCGGCCCTTCAGGTCAAAATATTTTTCAGCGATGGCCGTTACCCGGTCTTTGTCCAGTTGGAGCAGCTGATCCTTGAACTGCCGGCGGATGTCGTTGGTGAGCCGGGCGATGTCCCGGTAAAACGCCTTCATGGCAGCCGGTCCCGGGGTCTCGGGCTTGTCGATATCTGAACACACCTGAAGGATCGCCTCTTTGACATCGGTCTGGGTGTACCCACCTTTTATGATGTATTCACAGGCGCTGTCATACACATCCAAGGTCCGTGTGATATGGGGATCCCGGTAGGAGCCAAATGAGAAAATGCCTTCTTCCGTGTTGTAAATGGCAAATCCTCCGTAGGCCCCGCCTTTTTCTCGGATCTCCCGGTGCAGGAACAGAGACCGCAGAATTTTACTGATCACGGCCAGGCCGGGGGCGTCTTCATGGGTGATGCCCACTGTTTTAAACGACTGTCCCACAAACGATACGGCTGTGTTAGTCATCCATCCGTCCCGGGGGATTTCTGTATCTCTGGGGATGTCCGGGGTGAAAAACGCCGGTCTGGCAATGTCTGGAACGGCCGAAACCATCTGTCCGATGGCCTGATCCGCCTGACGGATGGCATCCGGATGGCCGATGACCGCCGGTTTGAAGTTGTCTTCGCGCAGAACAGCTCGTGCCATGGTACCCAGGTCTGCTGCCAGGCGTGTCAGAACTGGATGCGCTGTTTCCGGGGTGGCCAGGTCTTTGGTGAGCTGCTGGATGGTCTGGTACTGGGCGATGCCGTGCCAGAGTTCATTGATGTGGGATGCCATGGACAGGTGCCGGGAGGAGAGAGAAATGGCATACCGGTGACCGGTAGCGACAATGGAGGATTCCATGCCGGCCTGGTACTGAAGCAGCAGGTTTTTCAGGCGGTCCAGGTCGGCATATCCGTATTCCAGTACAAATTCCCGGACAATGTCAAACAGTGCGGACACATTTCTATCCAAAGCCTTGCCCTGAAGTGCCAGAAACACATGGGAGTCGGCTTCCCTGTCAAAATAGGACCCGGAAAAGGGAGACAGGCTGACCCCGCCGGTGAACCGGTCGATTTTCTCTGCCATTCTGGCATAGGACTGGTTCCGGGTGCCGCTGTTGGTAAAGGCCCGGCAGAAAAACGGCACCAGGGGAAACAGGGAAGGTGCCACATGGCCGGCCCCCATAGGGCAGGTGAAGTACAGAATTCCGGAAGTAGCCTTGTCATAACAGGTGGCATGGGTCACCTGATCCATACTGTCCGGGGTGATGATCTCAATTTCCGGGGGCACATCGGCCAGTTCCAGGGTGGGAAGCACGGACAGATCTTCCTGCTGTTCCTGAATTTTTTCAAGTACAAGTGCATCCTGTCTGATTTTTTTCAGATTTTTTCTGACAAATTCTGACGGATTTTTGTCAGTTCCACCCTGATCTGCTGATCGGTTGTGGATTCCAGATCCGGATCCGGGGCCAGGGTAAACAGGACCCGGTGGGGGTTGTCAATAAAATAGGTTTTCAGCTTTTCTTCCAGAAATCCACCCCTGGCAAGGGCCTGATGGAGCCGCTCCAGATCCGTGTCAATGTTGATGCAGGATACCGGGTCTCCTTCATGGATCAGGGTGCCGGAAAGAGAAAGTACCAACTTGATGCCAAAGGGATACGGGGTATTGGTGATCTCTTTTTGGTTGAATTCAATTTGATGAATGGCAGATTCGACCAGATCCGGATCGATGCCGTTTTTCACCAGGTCTCTAAGGGTGGAGAAAATAATGGATTCCACTTGGGGCACAGCGGCTTTTTCAATGTCTTTGAGCCCCACAGCGAACATGGCATCCCGGTTGTCCGGTTCAAATCCGGAGACATCGGACAGGGCCGATCCCAGGTTGGAATCGATCAAAGCCTTTCTCAGAGGGGATGCGGCATTGCCCATGAGAATCTGTTCAAGAACGGTGAGCACCAGCACTTCAAAGGCATCTTTGGCATCACAGGTGAGCCAGGCCACACATCCCTGATATTTTTTGTCCAGTGTATCTGTGTCGGCATAGGCATAGTAACGGATGTCCTGCCGAGGTGTCTGCCACCGGGGCTGGGCCGGAACCAGGGAGTCCACAGCCAGATAATCAAACGAATGAAGCACCTTGTCGTGGATGAATGCCAGGGTGCTTTCCAGAGGCAGGTTTCCATAAGTGTAGAACTGGGCGTTGGACGGATGATAATACCGGCTGTGAAAGAGTTTAAGATCCTGCCAGGTCAGTTTCGGAATTTCAAGAGGTTCCCCGCCGGAATTGTGGCTGTAAGTGGTGTCCGGATACAGGCTCTGGAGAAGGGCCCGTCCCATGACCTGGCTTGGAGAGGACATGGCTCCTTTCATTTCGTTGTACACCACACCTTTGTATATCAGTTCCGGATTTTGGGAGGGGGCCAGGTCCAGACGGCACCCTTCCTGTTTGAAGCTCAATTCATCGATTTTCGGGAAAAAGGCGGCATCCAGATAGACATCCATGAGGTTGAAATAATCTTTTTCGTTCTGGGTGGCAAATGGATACATGGTCCAGTCGGATGCGGTGAATGCGTTCATGAACGTGGACAGGCTGCGTTTGATCATGGAAAAAACGGATCCCGGACGTGAAGTTACGAGATCCGCACAATACGGTATGCTCCAAGATGTGAGCGACTCCTGTGGAATCGGTGGGAACGGTCCTGAAAATGACGCTGAAGGTGTTTTCCTTGTCCTGATTGGCGATATGAAAATGACGGGCCCGGGTTTTGTGGTGCACCAGCTGTATCAAAGTTGAATCGATTATGGGCAAAGGGGTGACGGCTTTGATTTCATAATTGTGTATGTACTGGCCAGGAAGATATGTGTATCTGGTCATAAAGTGGCTTTCCGCTTGATTAGAATTGAGTGGTTTTGTAATTGCCGCGTTTGACGCGCTGAATTTTGCCCAAAGAATCCAGCCGGTAAATGATATTTCTCAGCTTTTTGTCTTCAAATCCGGTGATGTCCATGATGGTTTTGAAATCAACTCCATCTGGATATCCGGCAATGATTTCCAGAATGACCGAAGACGCACTTTTTCGCATTTTCGTCTTTTTCCGGGGCTGTGGCTTGGTTCGGGGCTGTTTTTGCTGAATAAGCTGTTCAAGCGTATCCAGCCGGGCATGAAGAAGATGGATGTCCTCTTTGGTCGGCATATCCAGACGTTGCAGCAGCGCTTTGATAACCCGTTCCCAGTCGGCCCCGAGATTCATGTGGTTTGACATGGCGTATCTCCTGATTTTAATAAGGTTGCGTTTTCACGTAATAGACCCTTAATACCGGATGTGCCGGTATTGAATATTACGCCGTCTTAACGTATATTAACATTTTGCGTAACCTAAAATTACTTTTTGAAATAAAGAAAGTCAAGTAGCAATATGATATATCCCGGACAATTGCTCAAAGAAAAACAGATTTATGCCGGAAAAGAGATGGGGCAGAATTTTCTGTCAAGCCCGGAAATGGCCGCTATGATAGTGGAGAAAACCGGCATTGACAGCCATGCAAAGGTGCTGGAAATCGGTCCGGGTTTAGGTGCGTTGACTATCCCTATTGCTCAAAAAACCCGCCATGTCTCGGTGGTCGAAAAGGACCGGCGTTTGATTCCATTGCTGGAACAGGTTCTTGAAAGCCGGGGGATCGACTGGGTCCGGGTGATGAATCAGGATTTTTTAAAAACCGATATCGCCTTTCTGGCCCAGGGACAAAAATTGGTGGTCATGGGAAATTTGCCCTACAACATATCGTCTCAGATTCTGTTCCGGCTCATTCTTTCTCGGGAGTCGATTGACAGGGCTTTTTTGATGTTTCAAAAGGAACTGGCAGACCGGCTACTGGCTGTTCCGGGAAACAAAGCCTATTCACGTTTGTCTGCGGTTGCCCGGTATGCTGCTGATATCCGGCGCGTGATGGATATCGGACCGGGAGCATTTTTTCCGAAACCGGCCGTGGATTCCACAGTACTGGCGTTTGAGTTTTTTGCTTCCCGGCCCTTTTCGATGGATATGGAACGGCTGTTATTCACCGTGATCAAGGCCGCTTTTTCAAAACGCCGCAAATCCTTAAAAAATGCCCTGGTCGGTCCGGATCTCGGACTGGACAAATCCACAATTGCCAAAGCGCTGAAAAGCGCGAATATCGTACCGGAACGACGGGCGGAAACCTTGAGTACATCAGAATTTGTGGCCTTAACCCGGGCTGTTGACTCATTGTTAGATAAAGATGGGGAAATTGTGTGTCGGTGAATCGAATCAACCCAATTCAGTATAGAAAGGAAAAATAAATGATCAGAGCCAATGAAAACTATCAAAAATTGAAAACGTCCTATCTGTTCTCTGATATCGCCCACCGCGTGGATCAGTTCCAAAAGGATCACCCAGGCACCCGGGTGATTCGTCTGGGAATCGGAGACGTGACCAGGGCATTGCCTCCGGCGGTAATTGCCGCATTTCACAAGGGTGTGGATGACATGTCAGAGGATGCCACATTCCGGGGATACGGCCCGGAGCAGGGCTATGCGTTCTTACGGGAAAAAATCTCGGCCCATGATTTTCAGGCCCGGGGGGCTGAAGTGTCTGCCGATGAAATTTTTGTCAGTGATGGCGCCAAATGCGATACTGGCAATTTTCAGGAACTGTTTGCATCCGATATCAGAATCGCCATACCGGATCCGGTGTATCCGGTATACCTGGATACCAATGTCATGGCCGGTAGGACCGGAGAATTTGCGGAAGGCCGGTATGACAATATTGTCTACATGGACTGTCTTAAGGAAAACCGGTTTCTTCCCCGGCTGCCTGAAACACCGGTGGATTTGATTTATCTGTGTTTTCCAAACAATCCCACCGGCACCTGTGCCACAAAACAGGATCTGGCACAATGGGTGGATTATGCCCGCAAAAACCGGGCATTGATCTTGTTTGATGCGGCCTATGAATCATTTATCCGGGATCCTTCTTTGCCCCGGACCATCTATGAAATTGAAGGGGCTAGGGAGGTGGCGGTGGAATTCAGGAGTTTTTCCAAGACCGCCGGGTTTACCGGGACCCGGTGTGGGTTTACTGTGGTTCCCAGAGACTGCCGGGTGTTTCTGAGCAACGGGGATTCGCTCTCTTTGCATGGGATGTGGAACCGGCGTCAGAGCACCAAGTTCAACGGGGTGTCCTATCCGGTGCAGAAAGCGGCGGAAGCGGTCTATACACCGGAAGGACAGGCCCAGATTCAGGAGCTGGTGGCTGGTTATCTGGAAAATGCTGATCTTATCGGTAGAACCATGGCGGAGCTGGGTTTTGATTATGTGGGTGGAAAAAATTCGCCCTATATCTGGGTGGACGGCCAGGGCCGGGATTCCTGGGACTTTTTTGACCTGCTGCTTCACAAAGCCGGGGTGGTCTGCACCCCTGGCGGCGGTTTCGGCCGATGCGGCAATCCGTATATCCGTATATCCGCTTTTAACAGCCCGGACAATGTCTCCGAAGCCATGGATCGGCTGAGAGAGGCATTGAAATGAGTCATTTTTTCAAAGTAAAAACCCTGGATGATGTGCTGTCCATGACCAGTCAGTTCGGCTCGACGGATTCTGAAACCGTAGAGATCAGCGAAGCTTTCGCCAGGATCCTGGCACTGGATGTGACAGCGCCTGGGGATATGCCGGGGTTCCGGCGGGCTACCATGGACGGATTTGCCGTCAACGCCTCCGCCACGTTCGGGGCATCGGAATCCATCCCTGCATGGCTGGAGATTCAGGGAACGATCCTGATGGGCCAGGTACCGGATTTTGAGCTGGGTCCCGGGAAAGCTGCTCGGATTTCCACCGGCGGAATGCTGCCGATGGGAGCCGATGCCGTGGTCATGGTGGAACATACCCAGACCATTGATGATTCTTCCGTTGAAATCTACAAAAGTGTGGCGCCGCTTCAGCATGTGATCGAAGCCGATGAGGATTTTTCTTCCGGGGAAGTGGTTTTGGCGGCCGGCACATTCATCCGTCCCCAGGAAGCCGGCTTGGCAGCCGGATTGGGGGTCACCACCCTGCCGGTTCACCGGGTGCCGGCAGTGGGCATTATTTCCACTGGAGATGAAATTATTCCCATCAATCAGGAACCGGCCCCGGGCCGGATCCGGGACATCAATTCCTATGCCCTGAGCGGGTTTGTTCAAGAGGCCCATGCCGATGTCATTCGGTACGGGATTGTCAAAGATGATCCGGACCGGCTCCGGGCGGTCTGTGAAAAAGCCCTGGATCAGACCGACATGGTGCTCATTTCCGGGGGCAGTTCTGTGGGAACCAGAGATTATACCGTGGAGGTGCTCTCCTCACTGCCGGAGACCCGGATTTTGGTCCATGGCATGTCCGTGAGCCCTGGGAAACCCACTATTTTAGCGCAGAGCGGATTTAAACCGGTATGGGGTCTGCCCGGACAGGTGGTGTCCGCCATGGTAGTGATGAAAATGGTGGTGATCCCGTTTTGAACCGGATCCAGGGATACAGAAAGCCAAGGCGTTTGGTACGGGTGCCGGCTAAACTGACCCGGAATGTGGCTTCAGCCCAGGGCCGTCGAGATTTTGTCCGGGTGGTGCTGGAAAATGGTCCTGAAGGAGTGATGGCGAAGCCGGTTCTCGGCAAATCCGGTCTGATTCGAACCATGGTTCGGGCAGACGGCCTTCTGGATATCGGAGAAAATCTGGAAGGTCTGGAAAAAGGTAGCATCACCCAGGTGATTCTTCTCTAATGATCCAACATAAGGAAAGCAGTGATGACATATAGACGAAATGTATATCTGGATACCCAGCCCATTGAAACCGCCCGGCAGATACTGACGGATACATTTAAAGACCGGGTCACTGATGTGGAGTCCATTGATGTGACAGCGGCCCGGAACCGGGTGCTGGCCAGTCCGGCAATCGCCAAACTGTCCAGCCCTAATTTTCACGCAGCCGCCATGGACGCATGGCCGTGGACGCCAAAAACACATTCGGCGCCAGTGAGGATGCCCCAAAAATTCTGGTTCCCGGCGAAACAGGGTTCTGGGTCAATACTGGTCATGCGCTGCCGTCCGGGACCAATGCCGTGATCATGATCGAGCATATCAACATTATTGATAAAGCGACCGTCGAAATCGAAGCCCCGGTGTTCCCATGGCAGCATGTGCGGAAAATGGGAGAAGACATCGTGGCCACCAAGCTGCTGTTTCCCAGAGGACATCAGATCAATGCTTATGCTATGGGCGCGTTGCTGTCCGGAGGGGTGTTTCAGGTTCAGGTGTATCAAAAACCACGGGTACTGATCATTCCCACGGGTTCTGAACTGGTTGAGTGGCATGAGACATCTCCAGAGCAGCTGGTTCCGGGACAGGTGCTCGAATCCAATTCCACGGTACTCAAAGCCTTGTGCCGGGATAACGGGGCTGATGCGGATCGGCATCCCATGCTTAAAGATGATCTGGAAACGATTACCCAGGCGGTGGACCAGGCCGTGAAAGGGGCGTATGACATGGTCTGCATCATCGGTGGTTCTTCGGCCGGGTCTGAAGATTTTGCAAGGCCGGTGATGACGTCCTTAGGCCGGGTGATGGTTCACGGAGTGACCATGATGCCCGGAAAACCGGTATTGATGGGAGAGATATCCGGTAAACCCGTATTCGGTATTCCTGGCTATCCGGTATCGGCCATTGTGGCGTTTGAGCAGTTTGTGGGACCGTTGCTGCGCGCCATGCAGAAACTGCCTCCCCTGGAAGTACGGACCGAAACGGTATCCCTGGCCCGGAAAATTGCCTCCAAACTGGGTCAGGATGAGTTTCTGCGGGTCAAGATCGGGTCGGTGGACGGGCGCCTCATCGCCTCCCAGCTGCCCAGGGGATCGGGCAGCATCACCACGTTGACCGAGGCTGACGGTATTATTCAGATCCCGAGGGATATGGAAGGCATTTCTGAAAACCAGACCCCGACAGCCCGGTTGCTGAAACCGTTGTCTGCCATCAAAAACACCCTGGTGATCACCGGATCCCATGATAATACCCTGGATCTTCTGGCCGACCAGATGCGGCGCCATCATGACGGCATCAATATTTCTTCCAGCCACGTGGGCAGCATGGGAGGGATCATGGCGGTCCGAAACAACGCCTGTCACCTGGCCGGGACCCATCTGCTGGATCCGGAGGACGGTTCCTACAATGTCAGCTATATCAAAAAATATCTCCCCGGTGTGCCGGTGCGCCTGGTGAACCTGGTCATGCGGCAGCAGGGATTTATTGTGCCCAGAAGCAATCCGAAGAATATTGGGTCAGTCGCGGATCTCAAAGAAAAGAAACTACGGTTCATCAACCGCCAGGCCGGGTCAGGGACCCGGATTTTGTTTGACTATAAGCTGGCGGATGCCGGTTTGACCCCGGCGGACATCATCGGATATGAAAACGATGAATATACCCATATGTCGGTGGCCATAGCCGTGCTGTCCGGCCGGGCCGATACGGGCTTGGGAATCATGGCTGCGGCCCGGGCCCTGGACTTGGACTTTGTTCCCATCGTCACCGAATCCTATGATCTGGTGATACCGGAGCGGTTTTTTGATACCCCCAATGTCCGGATTCTGCTGGAGACCATTTCCGGTGATGAATTCAAGGAAAGAATCCTGGCGCTGGGGGGATATGGTGTGGAAAGAACCGGTCAGGAAAGACAGATCTGATAAAAAAACGGCGGGTTCACCCGAGGGGTAAACCCGCCGATCTAAAGCAGAATCAGTCAGTGATCATGCTGATATCGACATAATTGTCTGTAATGCATTTAGGGATGGAGTTCGACACGTCTGTTCAGGGAACGGCCGAATGCAGTGCCATTGAGTGCGACCGGTTTACTGAACCCGAATCCCTTTGTGGTCAGAAGGTCTGCTGATATCCCTTTGCTTTCAAGATAATCCGCCACGGCATTGGCACGTCTCAAAGACAGACCCATGTTGTATTCTGCGGTACCGATATTGTCGGTATGACCCTGAAGTTCCACGTTCATGCCCGGGTTCTTTTTCATGATTGCGACCACTTCGTCCAGCAGAGGATAGGCTTCTGGTTTAATTACGGCTTTGTCAAAATCAAACAGCACATTTTCCAGAACCCAACAGCCCACGGAGTTCACACGGGCGCCTGTGGGGGTGCCGGGACACTGGTCTTGATCATCATAGACACCGTCGCCGTCAGAATCATTTCTTGTCGGAGCGGCGGCTGGAGCCGGAGCCGGAGCCAGAGCGTCTTTGAGAAAGACTTTAGAGACAAAATCAGCCATCCCGGCGCTGGTCAGAAGGTCATCCGCAGTGCTGAGAAAACCGCATTCCCCGATTTCAGCAAGGTTCTCAAGCAGCTGGCGGCCTTCGGGCGCATTTCCCACCAGCACGGGATAGATGCACAGGGAAGAGCCAAATACGTCTTTAAGTGCCTGGGCTTGCGCCTGCACATCGGTCATGTCTATACCGTCACTGACAACAATGACGGCATTGTAGACACCGGCCTGACCTTCCAGATCGGTTTGTGCCGCTTCCAGTGCTTTATCAAGACGGCTGAGTCCGCCTGGTTTAACAACGCCTGCCAGACCGTCCGCCATGCCGGCGGTAGTATAGGCTTCCATGCCGTAAAACAATTTTGTTTTGTCTTTGCATACAGAGGGATCATGACCAAATGTGCGGAAACCGGCGGTTTGGCCCAGTTCCGGAATGGTCATGTTCAGGCGTTCGACAACGGTTTTGGCGGTCTCAAATTTGTTCTCATGTCTCATGGAGCTGGAGGCATCCATGATGACCAAAAAATTGTCCACCTTGGTTTCCACTTTGTCCAGATCAAACTGGGCCGGAGTGAAAGCACCAAAATTTACAGGTTCCTTAGCGGCACATCCAAACAGAAACAAGAAGGCCACCATGGTTAAAAAAAGTTGAATTCCTCGTTTTGTTTTCATTTTTTTCTCCTTCATGATTGCAGGTTTTTGATTCAAGATGCCATTCATCCTTCAATAGCTATATCGAATACATTGTATCAGACCAGCACGATTTGAGTGAAAATTATACAAAAGATCCAGAATGAAATCAACTGAAATAAAAAATGTGCGTATTTAAGCCATTTTCACTGTCAACTTATCCTTGCATTTTCAGGCGAACAATACTATCTATGATGCTTGATTCTCTAAGCCGCACCCATCAGTAGCCGGTGTCTAACATTCAGGAAATGGTTGATCATATGGAAATATATCAGGCGGTTTTGCTCGGCGTTTTACAGGGATTGACTGAGTTTTTACCGGTAAGCAGTTCCGGTCATCTGGTACTGGGACAGATTTTATTCGGGATTACGGAACCCTCTCTGGCATTCAACATCAGTGTGCATATGGGGACCTTGGGGGCGGTGGTGGCGGTATTTTTTAACGACATCCGGTCCATGCTTCTTTCGGTGCTGTCCTGCCTGTCCTGCCTGGTAAAAAGACATCCCGTCCCCATCGAATCAGATGATCATCTGAGGCTGGCGCTGTTTATTCTGGCCGGTTCGGCCCCTACAGCGCTTATCGGCCTGGGGTTGAAACAGCTTGAAGCGGTTCTGTTTTCTTCTGCGCTGCTGGTGGGGGGCATGCTTCTGGTAACCGGAAGCATCCTGTGGATATCCCGGGGGTTTTACCGGTCTGGTACCGCCGGTATTCCCCTGGACCTGAAACGGGCATTGGTGATCGGGATCAGCCAGGGCCTGGCCGTGATTCCCGGGATTTCCAGATCCGGGACCACCATTGCCTGCGGCATGTTCTGCGGGCTTGACCGGCAGACCGCCGCTAGATTTTCCTTTTTATTGTCCATCCCAGCGATTCTGGGAGCCGAACTACTCAGTATTCTGGAGTCTTTAGAACAGGGAGTGCGGTTGGATGCCGCCGTGATTTATGGTACACTGGTCGCATTTGGCAGCGGCCTGTTCGCCTTGAAGCTGCTCATCAAGCTGGTGCACGCAGGAAAATTTCACCTGTTTGCGCCATATTGCTGGCTGGTCGGCATCCTGGCACTTTTTTCGGGGATATTTTAAAATTCGTCATGGAGGAGTTGATGAACAAAGGCTTATTCAGAGAGTATGATATCCGGGGCGTGGCCGGAACTGATATTCAGGAAGACGATGTAGAAAACATCGGCAAAGCAGATGGGTCTTTTCTGACCCGTGTGCCGGCTTTTGGAGATCCCGGTCGTCACAGGCAAGGAGGTGCATGAACTGATTCAGGACCTGACAGAGACCTTTGCCTCCTCGCGCCTGGACGAGATCCGTCGGGGTATTCAAACCACCCTGAAAGAGATCATTTCCCGGGCACCCTAACCCTTTTCAAGACCATATAATTATTTACAGATACGATTTATGCAACTATCCAATCAGCAGCAGCAGGCCGTGGCCCATACCGGGTCCCCGGCTCTTGTCGTGGCCGGGGCCGGTTCCGGCAAGACCCGGACCCTGACCGCAAAGTTTTCCCATCTCATCGACCAGGGATACGATCCCCGGAGGATATTGGCCATCACCTTCACCAACAAGGCGGCGGAAGAGATGAAATCCAGGCTCATGGTCATGACGGGCCTTTCTCCGGACCGGTTCCAGTGGGTGAGGACATTTCATTCCGCCTGTCTGATGATGCTCAAACAGCACTGCACCCGATTGGGGTATGCGGCCCCGGTTCAGGTGCTGTCCGTGTACCAGCAGGACAAGCTGGTCAAAGAGCTTTGTGTGGCCAACAACATTGACAAGAAATACGCTTCCCGGATATTGTCTTTTCTATCCCGGGCCAAAAATTCAGGAAATCCTCACAAATTTTTTGACAGAAAACCGGTGTTTTATAATGTCCGGATCTCTGATATTTTCGACCAGTATGAAGAGCGCCTCAAACAGATGAACGGAGTGGATTTCGATAATATTTTGCTGAAAACACGGGACCTGCTCCAGGATCATGAGGATATCCGCAAAGACTACCAGTCCTGGTTCGCCTATATCCTGGTGGATGAATACCAGGATACCAACAACCTTCAGGAGGACCTGACTTCCCTGCTTTTAGGCGACCACCGCAACCTGTTCTGCGTGGGGGATGACTGGCAGGCAGTCTATGGATTTCGAGGCTCCAATGTCAACCATTTTCTAAGGTTCTCCCAGAAATATAAGGATGCGAAAATATTCCGGCTGGAGGAAAATTTCCGGTCGGCCGATGAAATTGTCCAGGTGGCCAATGACCTGATCGACCACAATCCTGACAAGATGGACAAACACTGTTTTTCCCACAAAAAGGGCGGGGTGGTGGAAATCTATGATTTTTTGTCCGACGTCCATGAAGCGGAATGGGTGGCCCGCCGGGTCAAGGCCATGAACCGCCAGGGTCAGGGCATTGCCTATGACCAAATGGCCGTGGTGTACCGGACCAAGTTCTGTTCGCTCCCCTTTGAAAAGATATTCCGGGCATACCGCATCCCCTACCGGCTCATGGGAGCCCAGGGGTTTTTCGAGCGCATGGAGATCCTGGACATCAACTCCTATCTGAGCGCCGCCTTTTTTTCCAATGATGACCTGTCCTTTGAGCGGGTGGTCAACACCCCGAAGCGCGGGATCGGACCGGCCATGATAAAGAAAATGGGGGCCATGCGTAAAAAAGGCATCAGCCTTCAGGATGCGGCAAGGATCATGGTCAAAGAAAGGGTTTTGACCCCCAAGATTCATGGAAACCTGTCCGAGGTGCTGGAGATTCTGGACGTCATCCGGGAAATGGCACCGGCCAGGGCCATGGAAGAGGTGATCGCCCGTACCGGGTATTATGATTATCTGGAAAAGAAAACCAAGACCAAAGCGGAATGGGTTTCCAAAAAAGAGAATATTGAACAGTTGATCCATACGGCCAGAAGCAAATCCGATATGCTGTCCTACCTGGAAGAGGCAGCCCTGATCCGGGAGGACAAGGAAGACGATGACCAGGACACGGACGGGGTGGCCCTGCTCACCATCCATTCTGCCAAAGGCCTGGAATTCGACACCGTGTTTGTGGTGGGATGTGAGGAGCGCCTGTTTCCACACTGGCGGTCCATTGACGACGGGGATGCGGCCCTGGCCGAGGAAAGGCGATTGATGTATGTGGCCATGACCCGGGCGGAACGGTTTTTATACCTGACCCACGTGAACTACCGGAAAGGGGAATTTGCCGTGCCAAGCCGGTTCATAGATCAGATTAAAGAGTGTCTGGACTAAGGCCTTTGTGAATGGATCTGTTTGAAACCATCCGTTCGCCCATGGCGCGGTTGCTGCTTGTGATTTTCCGTAAAGGCCGACAGGCTATTCCTTCGGATCACAAAAAAATTTTTGCCACGCTTTTTTTTATCATCTTTTCCACCATCACCGGGGTGGGGATAGTGGTGCCGTTGCTGCCCATCTATGCCCATGATTTAGGGGCCACCGGGTTTTATGTGGCCATGATTTTCGGATCCTTTTCCATTTCGCGGGTGGTTCTGCTGCCTTATTTCGGGTGGCTGTCGGACCAGAAGGGGCGAAAACCCTTCATCCTTGCCGGATTGATTTTTTATACTCTGATTTCCATGGCATTCGTTTTTTCCGATACTGTTGAGGGATTGATTGCCATCCGTTTCATCCAGGGGGCGGGATCCGCCATGATCATGCCGGTGGTTCAGGCCTATGTGGGGGAGATCACGCCCAGAGGGTCGGAAGGGTATGCCATGGGGCTGTTCAACCTGTCCATGTTTCTGAGTCTGAGTCTGGGGCCCCTGATGGGCGGAGTGATCACGGATATCTGGAATATGAACGCCGCGTTCGTGTGCATGGGGCTGCTGTCTTTTGTGGGGGTGCTGCTGTGTGTGATATTGCTGCCACCGTTGTCCGAAGAACGGCTCCGTTCCGGACATCAGTCTCTTCAGATTCCCTGGTCCCTGGTGATCCGGGACATGGAACTGTTCGGCCTGTTTTCGTTCAGATTTGCCTATACCGCCTGTATCGGCGCCATCTGGAGTTTTCTGCCCTTGTTCGGGGCTCAGATGTTCGGCCGGTCCGGTGCCGGGATCGGGCTGCTGGTAACGCTGGGGGTCTTTATATCCGGATTGCTGCAGGTGCCCATGGGATATGCAGCGGACCGCATATGCCGCCAGGCCATGGCCGTTTTGGGCGGGGTCATCGTTACCGCCAGCATGGGGTGGATCTATTTTTCCGCCTCGTTTTTCGATCTGGTTGCCGCGGTATCCCTGTTCGGGGTGGGCGGCGGGATTGCTATGCCGGCGATCACAGCACTGGCTGTGGTCAATGGAGAACAAAAAAGAGCCATGGGGTCGGTGATGGCGATTCTGACGGTGGCTCACAGCCTGGGCATGCTGGCCGGTTCAGTGGCAGCCGGCCTGGCCATGGATTTTTTCAGCCTCAGACTGGCGTTTCCCGTGGCCGGACTGGTCATGGCACTTGGAACCCTGGTGTTTGTCCTGGTCCATTTTTCAAGGCAGCTGACCCCAAATCTTCGGAAAAAATGATAATATTTTCCGATCATGTTTAAAAAAACCGGAAATGTGATAAAATTAAGGATATATCGTCACAGTCATGAATGGACGGCAACTGTTTAAAAGCGAAAGGGGTAACCAATGAAAAAATTATCTGTTATTGCCGCTGCGGCAGTATTGACAGGCATTATCGCTCTGCTGGCGGGCGGGTGTGCCTCCAGCCGGTCCGGCGAAGTCTATTCCAGGGATCATGCCCGTCAGGCCCAGACCGTGATGATGGGCACCGTGGAGTCAGTTAAGTCTGTCACCATCGAAGGCACGAAAACTCCGGTGGGAACCGCTGCGGGAGGGGTTGCCGGCGGGGTGCTGGGCAGCACGGTGGGAGGCGGGTCCGGACGGACCGTGGCCACTGTGATCGGTGCGTTGGCCGGGGCTGCCGCAGGAACAGCTGCGGAAGAAGGCATGACCCGGAAACCCGGGCTGGAGATCGTGGTCACCAAGGACACCGGCACCACCATTGTGGTGGTTCAGGAGGCGGATGTGGAACTGTTTCCGGGGGATCGGGTCCGGATCATCACTGCGGCCGACGGCACCACCCGGGTGTCCAAATAAGAAAAATGAATGAATTGATGTTGAATTTATAACCCCCCCCATTATCGAGAGAACACGAGAAAAAGAGCCATCAATGAAAAAACAGATCCTGATGACCAATGACCGGTTGCGCAATATCGCCATTATCGCCCATGTCGACCATGGGAAAACGACTCTCGTGGATGCCATGTTCCGCCAGAGCGGCCTTTTCAGAGAAGGTCAGGAGATGGATGAGCGTCTCATGGACAGCATGGACCTGGAACGGGAGCGGGGCATCACCATTGCCGCTAAAAATTGTTCCGTGATGTGGAAGGATGTCAAGATCAACATCATCGATACCCCGGGGCATGCGGATTTCGGCGGAGAGGTGGAACGGGCCCTGTCCATGGCGGACAGTGCCATCCTGTTGGTGGATGCATCGGAAGGGCCGCTGCCCCAGACCCGGTTCGTGCTCAAGAAGACCTTTGAGGCCCGGCTGCCGGTCATGGTGATCATCAACAAGATCGACCGAAAAGACGCCAGGACTGATGCGGTTCTGGACATGGTGTATGACCTGTTTATCGATCTGGAGGCCACGGATGATCAGCTGGATTTCACCTATTTCTATGCCATCGGCCGGGACGGAATCGTCAAAAGAGAGCTGGATGCACCGGTGACAAACCTGCATGAGTTGTTCGACACCATTATCCAGGAGATGCCGGCTCCGTCCTATGATCCGGAGGCCCCGTTTCAGATGCTGGTGTCGGATTTGGGATATTCCGATTACCTGGGCCGCCTGGCCATCGGCAAGGTGTTCAACGGATCTGCCGAATCCAATGAATCCCTGGTGTGCGTGGGTGAGAACAACCGCCAGGTGACGTTGAAAGTGACCAAACTCCAGTCCTATCAGGGCATGACGCTGATGCCGGTGGACCGGGCCGATCCAGGGGATATCGTGGTGCTGTCCGGCATCGAGGACGTCCGAATCGGGGATACCATCTGTACAAAAGACAATCCCAAAGCCCTGCCTAGAATCACGGTGGACGAACCTACTGTGTTCATGCAGTTCGCCATCACCAATTCCCCGTTTGCGGGGAAAGAAGGCAAATATGTGCAGTCCAGAAAGATCCGGGAACGCCTGCTCAAGGAAACCCTTAAAAACGTAGCCATCGAGGTGGAGGACAGCACGGTGGATGAAAGTTTTGTGGTTAAGGGAAGGGGTGAGCTGCAGCTAGCCATTTTGATCGAAACCATGCGGCGGGAGGGGTTTGAACTGTGTGTGAGCCGGCCCCGGGTGATCTACAAATCTGAAAACGGGGAAAACTTGGAACCTATTGAGCACCTGTTTGTGGATTGTGAAGAGGATTTCATGGGAGTGGTGACGGAAAAGCTGTCCATCCGCAAAGGCAAGATGACCAACCTGGTGAACAACGGCAAAGGAAGGGTCCGCATCGAGTTTTCCATTCCCTCAAGGTCTTTGATCGGGTACCGGGACGAGTTTCTCACTGACACCCGGGGCACCGGGATTATGAATTCCTACCTGGCCGGGTATGAGCCGTTCAGGGGTGAATTTCCGGTGCGGTTCAACGGGTCTTTGGTGTCGGACCGCCAGGGCACGGCCGTTCCCTATGCCCTGTTCAATCTCGAACCCCGGGGTCAGCTGTTTATCGTGCCCGGTACCCCGGTGTATGAAGGCATGATCATCGGCGAGCACAACCGGGCCTCGGACATTGATGTCAATCCCTGCAAGGAAAAAAAGCTCACCAACATGCGGGCGTCGGGCAAGGATGAGAACGTGGTGTGCACACCGATCCGGGAGATGACCCTGGAAAAGGCCATTCATTTTATCGCCGATGATGAGATGGTGGAGGTGACTCCGAATTCCATCCGGTTGCGCAAGACGGTGTTGAATGCCCAGAAACGGCATCAGATGGCAGGGAAGCTCAAAAAAGTAAGGACAAGGCATAGTGGCGCAGGCCGCTGATGTCCCACAGTCAGCCGCCGTTCCCCGGTGGGCCGGTACCGGCCCAAAAGTTTCGGCCCCCCCCGGAGTACCTTGGCCCGGCCCGAGATTGTTGAATCTGACGTTCAGGTCGAAAAAGTTGCCCCGGGAGGGCATAATTCTATTCGTTCATTGTTTTTTGGTGGCTTCAGGTGGTTTTTTTGCTGGCGAAACACATCCCATCAAGCGTGGATGATTCTGAAATCACTGCCTTTGGGATGATCGGTACGGAAACAGGCCAGTCGTTCCGCCAGTGTCGGGAACCGGTCTGTGCCGGTCAAGGACACGCAGGCCCGCAATCCTTCGTGGCGGTCGCTGCCCGTGGTGGTCAGGGAAATGGCGCTGATGCCGTAGTAGAGAAGTTCTTCCACCAGTTCCACGCCGGAGAATCCCGGGTAGGAGATGGTAAAATAAAACCCGTCTGCAATGGGCTGATCATCATCCATATCATATACGATTTCAAACCCGTTGTCCGTGAACATCTGCTTCATGGCCGCGGCCCGGTCTCCGTATTCCCTGACATGATCCACAAAATTGAATTCTCCGGTGTTCACCGCTTTGAGCAGCCCTAAAAGCCCGTACTGATTGGAATGGGACACTCCGGAACTCAATGCGTACATGGCCCCGAAAATATAGGCATATCCGAACCGGTCGCTGCCGAAAAACGGCTTGAGGTTGGTGCCGGTGGAATGGAACAACCTTTCCGGAATTGCGGTCATGCCGATGCGCTGGCCGGCCAGAGAAAAGGATTTGGAGCTGGAGATCAGCAGGATATAGTTGTCCGTATATCTGGCCACGGAAGGGATAAACGGTGGTTCACCGGGAATGGAATAGTTTTTCCGGAAATCCATGCCAAAATAGGCCAGGTCTTCCATGACAATGCAGTCATATTGGGAGGCCAGTTTTCCGATGGTTTCAAGTTCCCTGTCAGTAAAGCAGATCCAGGCCGGGTTGTTGGGGTTGGAGTACATGATGGCAGCCACATCCCCTTTTTTCAAAAACGATTCCAGTTTGGGCCCCAGTTTGTCGCCACGGTATTCATACACGTCAAAATGGGCATAGGGCAGGCCTAGCACCCTTGCCTGGTGCTTGTTTACCGGAAATCCAGGGTCGATGAACAGAATTCGGTCCTTTCCCTGTATCCGCCGGCCACAGCACATCATGGCCATGTAGCAACCCTGCATGGAGCCGACAGTGGGAAAGCAGGATTCCGCCGGAATCTCGATATTCACAAAGTTTTTCACAAATGCGGAAATTTCGGTTTTTAGCTGGGGGATCCCGTCAAAAGGCGGATATTTAGACCCCACCCCCTGTTTGAGGGCGTCGATCTCTGCATCCACGGCAACCTGCGGCGGTGCCAAGCCCGGTACGCCCATCTCCATGCGGATGAACTGGTCCCCTGTGGCGGTTTCAATGTTGTTCACGATCCGGTTCAGTTCCCGGATGGACGCCAGGCCCACAGACGTCAGGCCCATTTTATCGATTTCCTGTTTGACAATCTGACGGTTGATCGGGGTTTGCATTTACATCTCCTGATAAAATTTGATTAAAAAAATAATCAACTATTAACCAGGCCGAGTGTACGGCCTTCCCTGGTTTTTTTCAAGAGGTAAATACAGGGGAAGAGGATAATATACCTAAGATTTTTCAGAAATATAGGAAGGATCACGTCCCCGGAGAGCGCGTTCCAATGACCGGGTTCAAGGACGTCTGCCGGTCATTTTGTCATGGAACCGCTGCACATGATCTGTGATAATGGCGGATGCGTGGCACTGTCCTTTGCTTTCATGGCGGCAATGATTTTATCAAAGTCGTCAAGGTTTTCCAGGGTCCGTTCACGGTTCATAGGCAGGTAATCCTGGTAATAGCGGTGGATATTGTCATGGATGCTTTTTTGAATGAACTGGAACATGGGGTTCCGTGTCATGGTGCCGATATAGGTATGCATGGCTTCATCGGTTTTCAAAAAATTTTCCCAGTCCTGAATCTCATAACAATGTCTGGCCCGGGCCTGCATCCGCTCCAGTTCTTCAATGTCTTTTAAAGTGGCCCGTTTCGTGGCCAGTTCCATCAGGCTGCCTTCAATTTTAATCCGGAATTCGGACAGATGGGTCAGGGAAACGTTGCCGGATTGGATCAGCAGGGCCAGGGATTCCATCAACGGATCCGTGTCGATCTGTTTGACTATGGCTCCGCCGTTGACCCCCAGCTTGATCTCGATCAGTCCTTTCTGTTCTAGGACCCGAAGCGCTTCCCGAAGGGTCCCCCGGCTGGTGTTGAACATCTCTTTGAGTTCCCGTTCCGCCGGCAATTTGGAGCCGGGAGGCAGTTCTCTGGTCAGAATGGCATCCTGTATCTGCTCCACCACATCCTGAAAAACCCGGTTTTGTTTGGCACGTTTAAACATAAAATGCAGTTTTCCCACTTGAATTGTCGATTCTGTAACCCACTTCCGATGCTGCTTAGTGGTTAAACCATTTTGATCTTCTTTGTCAAATCTTTTCAGGGAAAGTGAATCGTCTAAGGGAAAACGCTTTGTCGGCATTCAGGAATTAAGACTGGTTTTGCTGCGACCGCCACAGAATGACATTCATACATTCCGTTTTCCGGCGATGTATCCCCCATAGCTGTGGTGAACGCTGTATTTATCGATACAGATTGATTTCCCTTTTTTCCAGAATTTGAATCTTTGAGGTGGCCAGGGCGATTTCAGGGTATTCAGTCTCCCATTTTCCCGCAGGTTCGGCCGGACGGGACCTAGTCAGCCAGGTGGTATTCGAAACCATCAGCAGGCAGCCTGCTTTCTGATAGCGATGCCTGTCAGTGCCCTTTTTTTCAAAACCGGTATTGTAGATGGACCCCTTCAGACCGGGTGAGTCAATTGCTTCCTCTTCAAACGGCAGATCGCCCATGGGTACGTCTTTTTCAGTTTGAGTCAATCAGTGACTTCAGGGCCGATTTCAGGATAATGCGTTTCGGATGGAACCTGTTGTGAATTCATGCCATTTTTATCCGGGGCCGTATCCAGCACGTCTTGAATCTTTTTTGAAAAGTCCGCCATTGAAAAAGGTTTCTGGATAAATGCCACCCTGTCATCCAGAACTCCCTGATGGGCAATGACATTTGCGGTATACCCGGACATGAACACGATGCGGAGGTCCGGATAAAGGTCGGTGATTTTTTCAGCCAGGTCGCGGCCGTTCATTTCCGGCATGGCCACGTCTGTTATGAGTATGTCAATGGTGCCGGAATGGGTTTTTGCCTTTTCCATCGCCTCGGTCGGGGTGGCTGCGGACAGCACGCCATACCCTTTTTTTTCCAGCATTTCCCGAACCATTCTGAGAATAGACGGTTCATCCTCCACCACCAAAAGGGTTTCCGTCCCCCCAACAGCTGCATTTTTCTCAGGTCTTTTTTTGTCAGCGTCTTCATGGGCAACGAACCGGGGCAGGTAAATTTTAAACGTGGACCCCTGGCCGGGTTCGCTGGATACATTGATGAAACCGTTGTTCTGTTTGACAATGCCATAGACGGTGGCAAGCCCCAGGCCGGTGCCTTTGCCCACCTCCTTGGTGGTGAAAAACGGCTCGAACAGATTGTCCAGAGTGTTTTTATCCATGCCGCAACCATTGTCACTGACCGCCAGCAGGACAAAATCACCGGTGACAAATTCGGCGTGTTCGCTGCAGTACTCCCTGTCAAAGGTCTTTGTTCCGGTTTCAATGGTGAGTTTGCCCACTCCGGAAATAGCATCTCGGGCGTTGATGCAGAGATTGGCAAGGATCTGGTCGATCTGGGACGGGTCCATTTTCACCGGCCACAGAAGGGAACATGGCTGCCATACCAGGTCGATATCTTCTCCAATGAGCCGGCGCAGCATGTTGAGCATGCTTTCCACGGTATCATTCAAATCCAGCTGCCTGGGAGAAATGGTCTGTTTCCTTGCAAAAGCCAGCAGTTTTTTTGTGATATCTGCCGAACGCCTCGCTGCGGTTCGAATCTCTATCAAGTCGGAAATCAGATCGTTGTCTTCATCCGCCTTTAATAGTGCTAGTTCCGTATTTCCCAGGATCACCCCAAGCATGTTGTTGAAATCATGGGCCACACCGCCGGCCAGCCGGCCGACTGATTCCATCTTCAGGGCCTGAAGGAGCTGGGCCCGGAGTTTTTCCTTCTCAGCTTCTGCCCGCTTCCGTTCGGTGATGTCTCCATAGATGACGACCACGCCATATTTTTTAAGATGCAGCGGGGCTGCCGATACATTCATCCAAATAATTTCAGTATCGGATTTCACCATTCCCATTTCGATATTTTCAATCGGCCGTTTCTCTTTCAGAGCCCTCACACCAGCGTATTCTGCCACAGGCATCGGCGATCCGTCGGGACGGATGATCCCCCATGCCGGCTCGTCAATGGTCCGGGTCTCATGTTCAGTTTCAGGTGCTCCCAGAAACTTTTCTGATACGGTATTAGATTCAACGATATTTCCGAATTGATCGGAAACGGTGATTCCCAGAGGAAATGTGTCAAAAAGGACCCGATATTTTTTTTCACTTTCCAGCAGATCTTTTTCCTGATTTTTTTGATCGGTGACGTCATTATAGATGGTCACCACCTCTCCTGTGGGTAATTTAAAGATATGATTCTCATAATAATTTGCGAAATTGTCATCCTGGTAAATCCTGACTGGATAATACTCAGGAATACCGGTTTCCCATACTTTTTTCATTACGGGAATCAATCCGTAGTCGTCAATATTGGGCCTCAGGTCAAAAAGACTCTTTCCCAGCACTTCATCCAGGCTTTTTCTTTCCAACTCAAGGCTTTTCCGGTTAAACTCCCGAATAATATAATCCTTCCCCTTTGATCCGTCATTTCTGACTTCAAAAACAGCAGACCCGCTGGTCATATGGTTAAATAATCTCCGGAACAGCACCTCTTTTTCGATGAGTGCTTTTTCCGCCTGCTGACGTTCCTTCACCTCCGATTTCAGCCTTGTGTTGATAACAATCAGAAAGCCGGTACCGCTGGCCAGCAGCACGATTACAAATATGGCGGCAAAGAAAGACCGGTTCAGCCAGGGAGGGGGATGCTGTGATATGGGATCATACAAGAAACCTTCCAGGGAAAAGTCGGCGTCCAGAAGTCCCAGGTTTTGATAAACTCCTGCAATATGCTGCCATCTGCCCTGGTTCATATGCCCGATTTGCACCAGGTCGGGGATCATCATTTTTTGCATGGCTTCAGCCTCAAAGTTCAAATGGTCGGGATGTTTTTTCACGCCATACTCTGCGATAAGCAGATCAATGATTTCCCGGGTATGGGCCATGGCATATTCCCATCCCTTCAGCGACGCGTCTAAAAACGACTGCACCCGCCGGGGGTGCTTCCGGATTTCGACTTCCGTGGTAAACAGGCAGTCACTGTAAAAATCAACCCCATTTGTCCGGGGAGAGATAACTGCCGGCTCAACCCCCTGTTGAAGAAGCTGCCAGGGTTCATTGGTTACATAAGCGCTGACCGCATCGGTGCGCCTTTCGATCAGATCATCAAGACGATAGGTTTGATCGAGACGATGAAAAGCTTCCAGAGGCACCCCTTCATTTAGAAAGGCAGCCAGAATGTCTGCATCTTTTTTCCGGGAAGCAGCATGACGCGTTTTCCGATAAGATCCTGGATCGTTGATATGCCTGCATCCCTTCTGACAAGCAGAACGGACGGCGAATGTTGAAATATGGGGGCCAGTACCACAAAAGAATTGCCGTCTCTTCGGTGAAGCAGGAGCTCGGCGCCGGCTACCCCGTACTGAGCCCGGCCGCTGAGCACTTCCTCCCGGGCAAATTTTCCCTGCCCGCCCTCGACAAGTGTCACCTCTAATCCGGCCTGCTTGTAATAACCCTTATGCAAGGCAGCATAATATCCGGCAAACTGGAACTGGTGTTTCCAGGCAAGCTGCAGGGCCACTTTTTCTGAAGCGTCAGGTGTCCCGGCATCTATAAAAATAAGCAGAATTGACAAAAGGATTGCCGATGTAATTCGGGTGATGAATACTTTATCTCTTAACAACTGAGCTTTTAGCACATCTCTTTTCCCTTCTTCATTGCTGCCGACAGTCTTCATCTGTCTGAAAACATATCCTTCAATTCATCGGTTTGGCCCGGGGTTTAAAAAATTCCAGATCAGATTCTTTGGGAAAATTTATCCTGAGAAGGTAACATCATGGACCCCGTAAAAGAAAATCGCCGCACCTCTTATAACCAGTGAACGACTGGTCAATTTCTATTTTTGGAGTTTGATGGTAAAGGCTGTGAAAACACCCCATACCCAGTTAAAGAACAAAACAAATACCGGCGTATATAGACCTAATTCCAGCCCTGCCATTCCTTTGTGAACCTGAAAAGGAAAAACAACAAATAGTTGGACTATCGTAGGCAGAAGGCTCAGCATTGTGCCTTTAAAAAATAAGTTTGATTTATAGACTGGGAGAACAAATGTGAGACCCCAAAGACCGCCCCATACAATACGAGGGTAAAGCCAGTTCAAATTCAAAGAGGGAGAAATGGCAACCCCTAATGACGAAGTAATATCGAAGTTCCCAAAAATCCAGACAGTCAGGCTGTTTGCTAACCCCCCTAAACAACCGGCTGCAAAGAAAACCAATATTTTGTTCATACAAACGCTCCAGTTTAAACGGTAAGGTTCGTGCCGCATGTGTCGAAAAGCTTCATAAAATTTTCCAAACATTGAGCAGTCGAACGCCGTTCAGGTATTTACAGGATTCGCTGAAATCGCCAGGTTTTTTTCAAATTTCAGCCATACTTGAATTACCATTGATTTGCTTCAAATTCAATCATTCTTATTCAATCGGTAATCTTTTGGAAAAAGCAATAAAATTTTTCGACAATCTGTATCGCATGGTTCAGCATGGCACACTATCCAGCCGCCACATATGAAAAAACCGTGAGATTATAGTAAAATGAAAATTAATTGATAAAATTGCGAAATAAAAGCGCAGGGATGTCAGCGGTCAATTGTCTGGATTTCCGATCCGGATTTCCGTAAAAAATCAAAGCGACGAACTGGGACTGCTCGGCAGTGGAACATCAGCTTATTCCATGACATATCGGGGATAGGTCTGTTTGGCGGCCCGAGCCTCCTCTAAATCGATATCTATGGTGAGGATCCACTGTCGCGGGTCGGTCAGGCACCGAACGGCACCTCTTTCCGGTTCGATGATCCAGCCGGTCCCGCCAAAATCCTCACCCGGCACATTGGGGCCGTTGAAGTTGGAAGACAGGCAGAAGGCCCCGGCAACAATGGCGGCGGCCCTCCCTCCCGGTACCCAGATGTCTTCTCCGGATGCGGGCGTGGCCCGGGGACAGATCAGGATATCCACTCCCTGGCGTTTGTATTCCCTGGCCCGGTCCGTAAACCACAGGTCCGTGCAGATCATGAACCCGAGGGTCACTCCGTTCACCTGGGCCGCCTGGAATTGGCCGCTGCCCCGCTGGTACCAGGCGGCTTCGAAATATCCGGGCTCGTCGGGCAGATAGTATTTTTCATGGCAGGGCAGAACCCCCTCCTGCCGGGTCCAGACAATACCCTGATTCAACCGGTGCCCTTTTTGTGTCACCGGCCGGGACAGGGCCACCATGTCGATCGGCAGTTCTTCCAGCCGTCCGATCCAGACGTCGTGAGCCGATACCGCCTTGTTCCATAAGGCGGGTTCCACCTGGTCAGACCGGGTGATCCAGGGAAAAAACGGCATTTCCGGCAGCACCAGCAGATCGGATGGGTCCGATGCCAGGTGATCCATCAGCGCATTCCACAGGGTGTCATTCTGCGCCCAGTTGTCAGGCAGTTCACATACGGTTACTTTCATCATGACTCCGGTATTTTTCAAGTTTTGACTGTCAGCTTCAGATCAGTCCCTAAATGGCCTTTTTTAAAGGAAACTGTCTGTTAAAGCAAGCGGAAATGAGTGTCGCGGTGCAGTCAATCGACACTTATCTCTGCCTGTTTTTTCCGAACCTCCTGATAAATCCGGTGGGCCGCGGGCAAGTCGATTTTTTCAAAAGAAATCGTGTCGCCCGGTATCCGGCCGGCCGGCACACGGCATGGGCATCAAGGATATCCTCGGTCAGGCGGCAGACCGGCTTGTCAAAAATTTTGCGGTCATAGGCCATGTCCTCCCCATGGGCCTCACCTGGATGCTCCCGGCTTCCAGGGTCTGGCGCATGGTTTCCCCCTTTTACCGGCCGGCGCCGAATCCCAGCAGGTCCGGGTAGCCTGGGTGGGCACCGATGCCCACGTTTTTTTCCAGTGCGAGTGACACGGTGCCGCCCATGACCATTGGATTACCGGCATGGAAGCCGCAGGCGATGTTGGCCATTACCTTTTTGTTCATGCCCATGGTATAGGCTCCGAAGCTCTCTCCCATATCACAGTTCAAATCGATGCGTTTCATGGTTGGTTTCCTTGTGTTTGGTTGGATGGATTCATCCCTGACGGGTCCGTCAGTTTGCCGACATCAGATCCGGCAGGTACAGTGCGATTTTCGGAAACACCGTCAGAACCGCCGTGGTCAGCAGCATCAGAAAGAAAAACGGCAGCGCGAACCGGGCGATCCGCATGATAGGTTCTCCGGTGACCCCTGGATCACGAACAGGTTGAATCCCACCGGCGGGGTGATCTGGCTGACCTCCACCATCAGGATCAGGTAAATCCCGAACCAGATGGGATCGAATCCGGCTGCCGTGACCATGGGCAGGGCGATGGGCAGGGTCATCACCACGATGGAAAATCCGTCCAGCAGACACCCCAGCAGGATGTACACCCCGCCCAGAAGGATCATGAGCATATACGGGGACAGGTCCATCTGGGTGATGGCCTGGGTAATGGCCGCCGGAATACCCAAAAATCCCATGACTCGGGACAAAAATCCGGCTCCCACCACAATGAGCATGATCATGGCGTTGGTTTTCACTGCGCCTTTCAGGCAGTCGAACAGGATTCCGGCGGTCATCTGCCGGTTGAGAACAGCAAATCCGAATGCCCCCAGCACCCCCAGGGCCGCCGCTTCCGTGGGAGTGGCATATCCGCCGTAGATACTGCCCAGGACCATGAGAATCAGGGTTACGGTGGGGGCCAGGTCCTTGAGGCCCATGAGCCGGTCGGTCCAGGAATAAGTTTCCTGGGACTGGGGCGCGATTTCCGGATTTTGGATTCCCCGGAAAATGATATAGGCGGAATACACCCCGGACAGCAGCAAACCCGGCAGAACCCCTGCCATGAACATTTTACCGATGGAGACCTCTGCCAGGATGGCATAGATGATCATGATCAGGGACGGGGGGATCAGGAATCCAAGGGTGCCGGCCCCGGCAAGGGATCCCATGGACAGGCTTCGGTCATACCCGAGTTTGTCGAATTCTGCCAGGGTGATCCGTCCCACCGTGGCGGTGGTGGCGGCACTGGACCCGGACACCGCCGCAAACAGAGTGCAGGAGACGATATTCATGAGCAGCAATCCTCCTGGCAGCCGGTACAGCCAGGGCACCAGTGCCCGGAACAGCCGTTCCGAAATCCCGGATCGATACAGGATTTCTCCCATGAGAATAAAAAGCGGCAGGGCCACATACTCCCATTTTTCAATCGTGGCCCACACCGAGGAGGCCATGTTGTTGCCGGCGGGCAGGGAAGAAAAAAAGGTCATGCCGATGAATCCGACAACGAACAGGGCAAATCCTACCCACACGCCTGCGGCCAGCAGCAGAAACAAGGACCCGAACACCACCGCGGACATGAAGACCAGATCCGCTTCCATTACACGACCTCCTCTTTGGTGCGGATGGCCTGCCAGGTTTTGATGGCGGTGGCGACCAGCTGGATGAAGAATCCAGTGGCCCCGGCCAGCATCATCACCTGGGGGATCCACAGGGGGGTGTTGGTCAATGTGCCGGAGGTGGAGTCATACCGATACGCAGACTGGACCATTTTAAGAAGATACCACCACAAATATCCCATGAACACCGTTGTGACCAGGGTGGCGGCAAATGTGATGACCCGGGCCGCCGGACCCGGCAGAAATCCAAGCACCAAGGTGATCCGGATATGGCCTTTTTCCTTGAGACAGTATCCCGCTCCCAGAAAAATGATGGCAGCCAAGCCGTAGGCACTGTATTCATCGGCAATCAGCGTGGTTTTTTCAAATAAGTTCCAGATAAAGATTTCCACTATGATCAGTATGGTCATCAATCCCAGCAGCACGGCAGACACCCCCGCAGTGATATCGCTCAGCCGGTCGGAAATTTTCACAAACACATTCATGGAACTCCCCGGATTTTTTGGTATTTTATGGTTTATCCGGCCGGTTCCGGACAGAAACCGGAAAAAAAGATCCTCGTCCTGAGCCTGGCCGGATTCGGTGATAGATGGTCAGGTCACCGGGGTTATTTTCTGCCGGTGATTTTGTAGTACTGAGCCAGGATCGCCTGGGCGTCATCGCCTGCTTTCTGGGCCCATTCAGCCCGCAGTTGTTCACCCACTTCGTTGAGTTCGGCCCGGAATCCGGCATTCACAGGGTTGATGATCATGCCGTTTTCCCGGAGGATAGCCCGAGATTTGCGGTCCATGTCGCCGGCCAGGTTCCACATCTCATCTTCCATTTCAGCCGCGATTTCCAGGATGGCATCCCTGGTTTTCTGGTCCAGTTTGTTCCAGACGTCCCTGTTCACATTGATCATGTTCACCGGTCCCACAATGTTGATGGGCGTGAAATATTTGAGCACTTCCCAGGCCTTGGCATCCACGCCGGACGGGGAGGACGTGTACATGGAGTCCAGAAGTCCCGCTTTCATGGCCGGATACACCTCGGAGAACGGCATTTTTCTGGCCGCAATGCCGGTGACGTTGCCAAAAGCCAGGCCGGTGCCGTCATACACCCGCATTTTCAAGCCCTTGAGATCCTCAACCGAAGAGACGGGGCGCTGGGTGTAGATGCCGGAAAAAGGCCACACTGAGGTGTACAGGGTGATCTGGTTGAATTTTTCAAGGTGTTTGGCATAGACTGGCTTGGACAGCTGGTACAGAAGACGCTGCTCAAACGCGTTGGTGGCGATGAACGGCTGGGCCGTCAACGCCAGCACCGGGGCATCCCCTTCCACCATGCCGGTGGGTATTTCGGCAATGGCCAGCTGGCTTTCAGCCACGGCCCGCAACAGTTCCGGCCCCTTGAACCCTAAGGAAGCGCCGGCATGAAGCACAATGGTGACCTCTCCGTTGGTGGCTTCGGTCACGGCATCGGCGAACCGCTGGGCCCCCTGAGAGTGAAAGTTGCCGGCCGGGTAATTCAGGTGAAGATCCCATTTGGTTTTGGCTATTCCAGGTGCGGCCAGGATCAGACAACCGATCAGGGCGGTTAAGATAATAAAGAATTTTTTCATGTCGTTCTCCTTGATGAAGCAGGTTAATATGACCATGCGTTTTCACGCAGTATACCATTGATTCAGGATGTCATGAACACGACGATCCGGTTTCTGAACGTCTGGATATGCTTGCCGATCAGCTGTTTGACTTGTGTTACATTTCTCTGGGCCAGTCCTTTGATGATCCGCTCATGTTCCCCCACCACGGATTCATAATGGGTTTCCAGCGGGTGACGGGGATCGATGACGTTATCATAGGACAGGTAGGAGAGCCGTTTGGCTTCCGTGCGGATATCTTTGACCGCCCGGATCAGAAACTCGTTTCTGGAACACCTGGCAAAATGCATGTGGAATTCGTGATTGGCTTCCACCAAACCAAAAACATCATCGGCCAATACCGCTTTCCGGGCTTCCTGGTTGGCTGCTTCCATCTTTTCCAGAAACAGGGTGCAGTCCCGTTCCACGGCGATATCCACGATTCCCATCTCGATCAGGGCCATGCTTTCGAACATCGCTTTGGTGTTCTGGAGGGTGACTGGCCTTACAATCACCCCTTTGTTGGGATGGGATTCCACCATTCCTTCACCCTGGAGCCGCACCAGGGCCTCCCGGATCGGGGTCCGGCCAATACCCAAATCATCCATCAACTGGTTCTCTTCCAGATTCTGACTGGGCTGATATTCCAGGCAGATGATTTTTTTTGCCAGCAATTCATAGGCTTTGGCCGCCAGCGGCTGTTTGGGGCTGTTTCCATTGTTTATCGGCTTGGCCATTGATCTGCCTTTTTTGTTGCCGGGTTCTTTTATGATCGAAAATATACTTGACATAGATTTAAAATATATGTCAAGTATATTTTTCATATTTCGTGCCCACTTGATTTACAACGACGTCATCAGTCAAAGGAGCCAGCCATGGACAAACAGATTCATACGGTCACTTCTCCGGTCATGGGAACCGTTTACCGGTCATCCGCACCGGACTCCCCCCACCTGGTGGAACCCGGCCAGTCCGTCAAACCCGAAGACATTGTCTGCATGATCGAATCCATGAAAATTTTTACGGAAATCCGGTGCGGCCATGCCGGAACGGTTAAAAAAATCCTGGTGGGAAATGAAGAGCCGGTCATGAAAAACCAGGCATTGATGGAGATCGAACTGGATTGATCATCCAATCAGCACAGCCGGTTTCTGGAATAACGGCTGTTTCCGCTTCAGCAACAACCAGGTTGGGAGACAGGGGATGGGGTTTAAAAAAATTCTGATCGCAAACCGAGGAGAGATCGCTTTACGGATCATCCGGACCTGCCGGGAAATGGGAATCAGCACGGTAGCCGTGTATTCGGATGCGGACAGGGACAGCCGTCATGTGAGGCAGGCGGATGAAGCCGTGCACATCGGTCCGGCATTGAGCCGCAAAAGCTATCTGAACCAGAAAGCCGTCATTGAGGCGGCCCGACAGACCGGTGCGGATGCCGTGCACCCGGGATACGGGTTTCTGTCTGAAAATGCCACCTTTGCACAGGCCTGCCAGGAAAACGGTTTCACCTTTATCGGCCCATCCGCCTCTACTATTGCTGCGGCCGGGGACAAATCAGCGGCCCGGCAGATCCTGATGGATCTGGACGTCCCTGTGATTCCCGGCTCCAGGGATGTGATTGCGACCCCCAAGGCGGCCTGTGATGCCGCGGACCAGGTCGGCTACCCGGTGATTCTGAAGGCTGCCGGCGGCGGCGGGGGCCGGGGCATGCGGATTGCGGAAAACCGGCAGGATCTGCTGGCCGCTTTTCCCGTGGCATCGGCCGAAGCCGGGGCTGCGTTCGGCAACCCGGCCTTATACCTGGAAAAATACATTGAAAAACCCCGGCATATCGAGATCCAGGTGCTGGGGGACCGGTTCGGCAATTACGTACACCTGGGGGAACGGGAATGCAGCATTCAGATGCGGTACCAGAAACTCATTGAGGAAGCCCCGTCTCCTTTTGTGAATACCTCTCTCAGAGAAGAACTGGGCCGCACCGCCATTCGCATCGCAAAGGCTTTTGACTATGTCAATGCCGGTACCGTGGAATTTCTGGTGGACAAGGATAAACAGTATTATTTCATGGAGGTGAATGCCCGGGTTCAGGTGGAACATCCCGTGACCGAACTGATTACCGGCCTGGACATTGTCCGAAAACAGATCGAGATCGCCGCCGGACACGAGCTGGGTTTGTCCCAGCCCGATATCCGGTTTCATGGCTGGGCCATGGAGTGCCGCATCAACGCATCAGATCCTTCAGACAATTTCATGCCCTCCCCGGGCGAGATCATCTCCGTGACATTTCCGGGCGGCCCCGGGGTGCGGTTGGACACCCATATCCATGACCGGTACATGGTTACCCCGTTTTATGATTCGCTTATCGGTAAACTGTGTGTGTGGGCCCCGGAGCGGACCCTTGCCATTAACCGCATGACACGGGCTTTGAATGAGTTCGAAATCATCGGGATTGCTACCCCCATCGATTTTTACAAACAGGTGTTTGAAAATCCGAAATTCCGGGCCGGAGACATTGACACCCATTTTCTGGAACAGATGAACAAGGGGTGAGAAACCCCACATGACAAGGGAGGCAGACATGACAGACCGCATATGGCTCCAGGACCTGACCTGGGAAGAGATCCGGGATTATATTGAAACCGGCGGCCGCACCATTTTGCTGCCCTTCGGCAGCACGGAACAGCACGGCCCCCACCTGCCCGTGGGCACCGATACCCTGGTGGCAATAACCCTGGCTGAAGACGCTGCGGCCCGGGCCGGTATACTGGCGGCTCCGCCCCTGTGGTTCGGATGGAGTCCCCACCACATGGTGCTGCCCGGCACCATCACCATCCGGCCGGAACTTTTGGCGGAATTCGCCTTTGACATGGTGGCTTCCCTGCATCACCATGGGTTTGACAACTTTGTGTTCATCAATGGCCACCGCATCGTCAACATTACCTGGATGCAGATCGCCGGCGAAAAAGCCAAACGGGAACTGGGCGTGAACCTGGTGATTTTCGATCCCGCTTACATGTCCAAGACCTTCACCAAAAAATGGGATGGGGGGAGGTGGGGCATGCCGAAGAGATCGAAGGGTCCCATATGATGCATCGGTACCCGGACCTGGTGAAAATGGACCGGGCCGTTGACAATCCCCACGAGAAAAATCCCCTGTACAGCGTGGATCCCTCTTTTGAAGGGGACACCCTTTGCTATGTGCCGTCCAGCCCGGAACAGATGGCGGCGCTCACAAAAACTTCGGGCGGTACCACGGGTGAGCCGTCCAAAGCCACGGCCGAAGGAGGCAAAGCCTATCACGACCACCTGGTGGCAAAGCTGGTGGAAGTGATCGAAATGCTCCAGTCAGTCGGATGAATGTGTCAGATATCCGGCCGGGTTCCTGTTGAACCCATATAGACCACGGGGCAGTCTGCAGCCTGAAAGAAATTAAGGGCGCGACAGCCGGGGCATTGCCCGGCATCAAACCCGGAAGCAACTCAAATGAGTTACTTAAAAATCAGACCCTGGGTTTACCCGGATCAAATAAGCCAAAAAATTCACGGGAGATGGTTTTGACCAATAGGGAGGTCTACAATGAAACTTGAGCCGTTCCGGCTGGAACGCTACTTTGCAGTCCATGAGTTTTCCGCCTCTTTTCTTCTGTGTACGTCGGATTGCGAGAGCATGGAACTGGGGGAGCTGCTGTCACTGGAACCCGATGCAGCGGAGCGGTTTCAGTCGCTCTGGCTGGGGTATACCGAATCCGCAGGCGATCCCGGGTTAAGGGAGGCTGTGGCCGCATTGTACGAAACAATCACCGCCGATCATGTACTTATGCACGCCGGGGCCGAAGAAGCGATCTTTAATTTCATGAATGTGGCCCTCAGCCCCGGGGATCACGTCATCGTGCATGGGCCTTGTTATCAGTCCCTTGCGGAAGTGGCCCGGAGTATCGGTGCCGACGTTTCCGAATGGCGCGGGGATCCCGGGCATGGATGGGAGCTTGATTTTGGCACACTCAAAACGCTTCTGACCCCCCGGACCCGGGTGGTGGTGGTCAATTTTCCCCACAACCCCACGGGTTTTCTGCCTGAATCCGACTTTATCCAGGAACTGTCAGACCTTTCCGAAAGACACGGCTTCATCATTTTCTCCGATGAAGTCTACCGGGGCCTCGAGCTGGACCCTTCCGACCGTCTTCCGGCGGTTGCGGATATCAACGACCGGGCCGTGTCCCTGGGTGTCATGTCCAAAACCTTCGGCCTGGCAGGCCTGAGAATCGGGTGGGTTGCCACCCGCAATACCCGGATTTTCAATGAAATGGCGGCATTTAAGGATTACACCACCATCTGTAACAGTGCCCCCAGTGAGTTTCTGGCCACCATTGCACTCCGGAACGCCGGGAAAATCGCCCTGCGCAACCTTCGGATCATTCAGGATAATCTCGATCATCTGGACCGGTTTTTTGCCAGTCATGCCGGGCTGTTCCACTGGTGCCGGCCCAAAGCCGGTTCGGTCGCTTTTCCGACCTTGTTGAAGGGACGTGTGGAGGCCTTCTGCACGGAACTTGTGGAAAAAGCCGGTGTTCTTCTGTTGCCGGGAACTCTTTATGATCAGGGGTTGAACGCCTTCCGGGTCGGTTTCGGCCGGAAAAACGTCCCGGAAGCTCTCCGGGAATTTGATGCTTATCTGAAAACACACACACGGTAAGGTTCATTGCCCGCAATTTTAGTTGTTTTGGGGAAAAATCAAATCTTGAAAACACAACAAGCACATGTTGTTTTTGCTTCAAGTCACTGAATTTTTGTCCGGTTTTTGAGTGAAATCCATCGTGTGGTAAAGGCATTCTTCCAGTGGCAACATGGACATTCAAACAGTTCAATAATCGATCCAAGTTGCGCACCTCCTTTATGTTCGGTCACACGCAATGATTATCCCTGGGGAGAACCGTATAGTGCAACGGCCGAACCCGATGCTTTGGTTGTTTGTCTGTGTGACCGCACCAGTCATCAAGCTCGTCTGTATACTCAGTTGCAGGCCAGACTTCAGGCAAGAGAAAGACAGCGGGTTCGTTTTTGAAAGACTGGACAGCGGCGACTCCTAAAACCTTGTCCATGTGATGGATCCAATTCGATGGACAGATTCATAAAAATACCCGTTGTAATCAAGCCCGCATCATAGCCGCCACGAGTCGCATTCCTGCAATCCAGGGCCTTTCAAATCTAGCAATCCGTCCTGTAAATTTGTCTTTAACTGTTTGTAATTATGAATATTCAAAGGTATTTTCGGTTTTATGCCAACCTGGCATATGGTTTGCATTTCAGCCATGGAAAGTCATGAAAACATCATGTCGGCAGCAGATGGCTGTGCCACAATGAACGGGAGAAACGGAACGGGAGAAAAGAAACAATATGGAAAAAATACTGATCGTCGGGTGTAAAAAAGCCATGGATGATGTATGTATCGGATGCAGCAGATGCTTGGTGGGATTCAACAGAAAAGACGGGGAGTTCAGCGCATATCAAGACACGGATGCGGAGATCACGGGATTGTTGAACTGCGGGGACTGCCCGGGCGCAACCATTGTCACGCGCTTGGCCCAGGTGAACTTGTGGAATGCGCCCATGAAAGAAAAAATCACCAAGATCCATATCGGCCCGTGCATCACGGATCACTGCCCCCACAAAGAGGTCATTGTCAAAAAAATAAAAGCCAAATCCGGTGTCGAAGTGATCGAAGGGACCCATCCCTACAAACCGGATAATATTTTTGCCTGATTATTATTAAGGAATAATCCCATGCCTTTATTTGATTTTCTATGCAATGACTGCGGCCGGGCCTGTGAACTGCTCATCACCGGTTCCGGGGATGAACCAAAGTGTAGGGCCTGCGGAAGCACCAACCTGACCAAACAGATGTCAGCCCATTCAGCCATGTCCGGACCGGGAAAATTTCGAAAACCCGGACCGGGGGATACGGCCTGCTGTGGCGCGGCACCTGGACAGGCATCGGGTTGTGCCGGTCCCGGCAGCTGCTGTGGCAAAGCGTTCTGATCATGGATAAACTGGATGTGTTTCTGGACAATCTTCAGAACGAAATTTTTGAAGAAGCCAGGCAGGCCCTGGGTGAAAAGGGATTCCACCGATGGCGCAACCCTAAGTTCTGCGGCCGGATGGAAAATCCGGACGGCTATGGCCGTGTTACCGGGGAATGCGGCGATACCATGGAAATCTTTCTAAAATTCAAAGACAACCGGATATCTCATGCCTCCTATGTCACAAATGGATGCGCCTCCAGTTCCATTAGCGGCTCCTTTGCTGCTGAACTGACGCTGGGAAAAAATCCGGATGAACTCACCGACATTACAGATCAAAAAGTCCTGGAAACTATCGGCAGATTACCTGAAAAAGACCGGCACTGTGCCGGCCTTGCTGCAAGGACTGTCCAGGAAGCACTCAACGATTACATGATCCGCCAGCGGAACAGGAAATAATATCATGGCCAATAATTGTTTCATGTGATCAAGGAAAAAAGAAGGAAGCTTCCGGCGGGGCCCTGACCCGATAGGACCTGAACCCCGCTGGGAGCTCTTGCGGTATGGTTGTCCGTTAAATTCTGAAAAGAGACAAAGGAGACGGACAGATGCTGTCTATGATTGCCAGATCCTTCTTTGAGCAATACCCTTTGGAGACCCAGCCGGTGTCATATCCTTTCTGGGTGATGACTTGCAGATGGGTATGGTAAAACCAGTTGCCGTTCTCGTGGAAATCACCGATGAATGCAAATACGTCACCGGCGGCAAACCGGTCTCCAGGGGTGGGCAGCTTTTTATTGTTCAGGTGCCCGTACAGACTGTAAAACGTGTCGAATTTTGGGTTCTCATGGCGCAGCAGCACATTGCCGCCGTAGTTTCCCTGGCCTTGTTCGTATCCGCTTTCCTGGACCACACTGTCCAGGGGGGCACAAACAGGGGTTCCCAGCGGGACGATGATGTCCAGCCCCAGGTGAAAATACCGCTGTTCCTCCTGCATCTGGGGATACCGGGACAAAATGGTCTCCCGGTTTTCCAGGTAGGAAGCCAGGCCCCAGGTGTGCTGATCTGTCATGGCCTGGATCAGCCAGCGTTGAAACGCCGGCTGGTCCGTGATGTCCACTGCATCAAATACCTTTGATCCCACAGACAGGTCCACGATCAGCGGGTCTCCTGTCAATCCCTTGAACACTGGTAATATCTGAATATCTTTGCAATAGGTAATATAAGGGTATTTCATTCCGTTTTGTCCTTTTTCAGGAAACCAAAAAGTCGTTGGTTTTGATCAATCCGGGCACCCGTAACACGGGGTGACCGGTTTCCGACAGGGGGGTCCCTTCCGGAAACCGGAATCCCGGTGCCATTGAAGAATAATATGCCTGATCATAACACCGCAGTTCTACATCTACGTCATCTCCTCTTCGGATCAGAGTGGAAGTCAGCCCATAGTCCGCTTCTCCCAGTGGCGTGGCAATGATATACCGTGGAATCTCACGGCCGGACCCTTCTCTTCGAACTTTGGTGGCGATATCCACGATATCGTAAGAATCCACTGGGTGGGCCGTGTTCCAGGATGTCTGAATCGGAAGTCCTGCCACATAAAGATGGTGAAATTCGATGCCGGCACTGCGAAGGGCATAGGCCAGGTCATGAATCCGGGCCTCATCGTCGTTGATGCCCCCCAGCAGCGGGACATTGGCATACACGGTGATGCCCTTGCAGCTCAGTCGGCGTGCACTGACCGCGTGATTCGGGGTCACATCCGATGCAGTCATAAACCATGTTTCGATTTCCAGCCGCAGAGGTGAGACCACGAACAGCGAATTGACCTCTCCCAGATAACCGACCCTGGACCGTGTGAACGCCAGGGGATCTGCGGCCAGTTGCATGGAACTGACGCGCAAGGCATTGACATGGGGGATATCCGACAGGTTTCTGGCGATGCGGCGAATGTCAAACAGGTGGTCCAACGCCTCGCCCGTGACAAGGACATCCGTGATCCGGGGATCTTTGGCAATATAGGCGAATTCCGCGTCCCCGGCCCAGGGGTGAATGCATACCCGGGTCTCATGCAGGCGGGATACGCCTTCCACACCGGTTTCCACGATAGCGTTTGAGTGCTGGAAGGTTTCTGCCAAGGCGGTTTTCAGTCGCTCCACTTCCTCGGGCAGTGCTTCCGGGTTGACCGGGGCGGTTTTTTCAGGCCGATTGCCGGCCAAGTGGCCCTCATTGCCGATTTTTGCCATGTATTGGATATCAATGGTGCCTTCGGCATTGACCCGGATATTGGACAATGAATTGGCCAGGGGGGCGAACGCCTTGAAATATTCCGGGGTGTAGGGGGTGCGGATCCATACGAAATGGTTCTGGTTCTCCACTTTTTCCACGGCCCAGCCGCTGGAATACCAGTCCATTTTCCCGATGGGCGTGGCCGTGCAGATCCTCGGGACCACCCGGTCGGACAGGTGGGCTCTCAGGTAAAGAGCGATATCGATCCCGTCGGACAGGGGTTTCCAGTAAATGGAGTTGCCGTGGATGGGGCTGCACGGAATATAGATATAGTGCAGCTCAGCCCCGGCACCCCGCAGCAGGCCGAACAGGCGCACCAGTTCCGGGCCGGTGTCATTGCAGTCGCTTAAAAACGGGGTCTGTACATATACGGCAATGCCGTGGTTCACCAGGTCGGTGATGATGTCCAGGCTCTCCGGGGACACCTCGTCCGGATGGATGAAATGGGTGGCCACTTCCATGCGTTTGCCGATACGGTTCAGCTCCAGGCTTTTCTGTTTGATGTATTTGAGGTATTCTCCTTCTTTTTCCAGAAACAGGTCCGGATAATAGGCAATGGACCGGGTGGCCAGGCGCAGGGTCTGGACATGATCCACATCCTTGAGGCCGTCAATGGCGGCCTCCATGTTTTTCCGGTTCATGAAGGGATCGCCGCCGGTAATCACGATCTCCTTGATGGACGGGGAGGACCGGACATGGTCCACCGCTTTCATCACCTCTCTGGGCGTGGGGTTTTTTTCTTTTCGCAACTCTTTGTGCTTCCGGAAACAGAACCGGCAGTACACCGGGCAGCTCATGTTGAGCAGAAAGATCACCCGGTTCTGATACATCTGCTCCAGCAGCCCGTCATGAAACTGACCGATCCAGGTGTTGGTATGACCCGCGTCATCGAGTTCTTCGACAAACGGCAGATACTGGTAGGCCACATCCCTGGACACCATCATCTGGCGGATGGTATGCCGGGACAGACGTACCGGATATTTTTCAATGACCTTCTGAAGATCGTTCCGGTCGGCTTCCGGGATATGATGGTTGGTCAGGGATATGAGCTGGTCGGTATTTTTCACGGACACATACCCATGGCCGGGGATCACCTGCTCCAGAAACGCCACCAGCAGGATGTGGGGCAGGGGCACTCCGTTCAGCGCCAATGTCTGTCCGTCCCCCCTGCGATGCCGGAAAAAACGGATTTAAAAAAATCTTCAGGGTATCCTTCAAACCCGGTGGCAGCCAAAAGCTTTTCCCATTTGCTCTGACCGCTGCCCTGCTGGATGATATCGGCAAATTCCTTGCCGCAGAACTGGGCATTGCCATATATTTCCAGAAATGTCCGTGCCGCTTCCTCAAGCCGGGAAAGTGGCACGGATTTCTGTTCCCCTGAATATTCGAACCGGATATCCAGGGTGGTGTCTGATGTGGTTCTGTCTGTTTTCATGTTACACCTCTGTTGCCTTGTATAAATAATAGACCGTTTCACTGGGAAACCCGAATCCCAGGACCTGGCCCAGCACTTCATCTTCATTGCCTGTCCCGATACACACCACCAGATATTCCCTTTGAAGGGATTTGTCCACCACCTTTTTCCAGGTAAAGGCATTGGCTTCAAAATAGGCGTATGCCATGTGGGACGGATCAAAAATGGATTCTTTTTCCAGTGTCAGTTCGTTTTCAAAAATCAGGTAGCTGACACCGGAATCCAGGGTCTGTTTGATCCCCATGAAGCTGCCCTGGGTGGGGCGCTCATGTAACGGTTCCGTCACTGGATGTTTTTTTCCTCCTTACACGTTGCGCACATCTCCTGTCAGAATGGCACAGGGTATTTCCCGTTCCACCTGGATTTGTCTACAAAACCGTCTGGTTTATTTTACTGTTTCAATAATCGACAGTGGAACGGATCCACCCGGATATAGACCTCATCTCCCCGGCGATAGGGGGTTCGCTTGACAAAATTGATCACATGCAGTAACTGACCGTCGGCAATCTCTACAAAATAGCTGACCTCTCCCCCCATATAGCTGCGGTCCTTGATTTTGCCAAAAAATAGTTCATCCCTTCTTCTTTGGAGAAATCCTTTTGATATCCCAGGGTCATTTTCTGAGCCCGGATCACGATCTCGGCTTTTTCTCCCACCTCAAAGTCTCCCACCGGGCTGGCAAGGCAGGTGCTGCCATCTGGCAGCACCACCTCGTAATTCCCGTTTTCCCGGATTTTGACCGTGGTTGCCAGAAAATTGGAATGCCCCAGAAAATCCGCCACAAAGTGGTTGGCCGAATTGTTGTAGACCTCCTCAGGTTCTCCCTGCTGTTGGATAAATCCGTCTTTCATCACCACCACCTTGTCAGACATGGACAATGCCTCTCTCTGGTCATGGGTTACAAAAATAGTGGTCACCCCCAGTTCCTGCTGAAGGTTGTCGATTTCCCGGCGCATGTCCTCCCTCAGGTTTTCGTCCAGAGCGGACAACGGTTCATCCATCAGCAACACGTCCGGTTCGATGACAATGGCCCGGGCCAGGGCGATGCGCTGTTGCTGCCCTCCGGACAGCTGCGAGGGCATCCGGTTTCCCACACCGGGCAGACGCACGGTTTCCAGGGCTTTTTCCACTTTTACCTTCATTTCGGTTTTGGACACATCCCGGTACTTCAGGCCGAACGCCACATTGTCAAAGATCGTTTTGTGGGGAAACAGCGCATAGTTCTGGAAAATCATGCCCAGGTTCCGCTTGTGGATCGGGGTATCATTGATGCGCATTCCCTTGATAAAGATGTCTCCCCGGGTCGGGGTTTCAAGGCCTGCCAGCATTCTCAGCAACGTGGTTTTCCCGCAGCCGGAGGGGCCCAGCAGGGTGACAAAGGATCCTTCGGCAATATTCAGATCCATGGGTTGAACCGCCATCAGATCACCAAACCGTTTTTCAATACCCTTGAACCTGACAAAGGCCGGGTCTTTTGCGTGTGTCAAACCAGAGTTCTCCCGTTTCTATCGTTGGAACAGGCTTCCGGCGTGACAGAAAGCGCCGGAAGCCTGTCTTCATACGTCTGTTACATCAATCAGGCACCGGCGATGATCCGGTCCCATTTTTCGGCCCATTCAATCTGATGTTTGTTCCAGTAAGCCGGATCGGCAAACAGATACCCGTTCAGTTTGCCTGTCGGATCAAAGGCAGGCAGTTTTTTCACGTCTTCGGGCATTTCCACCTTGGTGGGATCCAGAGAGGCCGGATATTTCTGCCCCTGGGCCACGGCAATGGCCGCATCCGGTTCAAGCATGAAATTGAGCAGCTGCTGGGCCACTCCCAGGTCAGTGCCCTTGAGCACATACATGTATTCCATCCATGAATAGGTGCCGTCCGGAGACAAATATCCAATGGGGTGTCCCTGATCCTGAAGGGCTGCCACCCGGCCGGACCAGGCCACCGTGGCAAAAATTTCACCGTTGGCCAGCAGGCTCATGAGTTCGGAACCCGACGCCCAGTATTTCTTGATCAGACCCCGCTGTTCCTTGAGCGCATCCCACACAGCATCAATATCCGTGATATTGTTGGGGCTCTGGCCGGTGTGCAGGGCTGCATACCACATGTTGGTTCGGAAATCCCCGCCCCAGGATCCGAGTTTGCCTTTGAGGCTTTTTTCATACAGCAGGGATGCTCCCAGTTTTTCCGCGTCCGCCCTGGATATTTCTTTGGTATTGTAGGCAATGCCGGTCTGGCCCAGGTCATAGGGAACTGCGGACAGGGTCCCGTTGGTGATGCCCCGCAGGGTGTCGGTCATCTTGCTCATGACATTCTTGAGATTGGGAATCTTGGATTCATCCAGTACCACGCCGAATCCCAGGTCCGTGTATCTGGCATAGTCATATACCGCACTCAGGTGGGCAATGTTGAACTCTCCGCCGGGCGGAAAGGAGGCCTTGACCTGGGTGAGGAAATCATCCATGCCGGTGAAGGCTGCGTCAATTACCTCGATGCCCGTGGCTTTGGTGAATGGGTCAAAAGCGAACTTGCGCAATGCCTCAGAAGTGGTCCCGCCCCAGGAATGACAGGTGATGGATTTGCCGGCAAATGCCTGGGTTATCAGGCCGAAAGGCCCGCCAGCCAATCCCAGGGCTGCACCGGCAATCCCGGCAAACTTCACGAAATCCCGGCGGGAAATGTTTCCCTCCAGATAATTCTGATACACGTCATCGAGCCGATTCTTCAAGTCTTTTCCCATGGTCGTCTCCTTTGTCTCTCAAGTTAAAATACCTGGTGCACACTGACCGGTGTCAGGTGCTGCTAAATCTATGTTTCAGTGGGTGCTTCCCCTGGCAAACCGCCGGGCCACATACCCTGCCGCAAGGGGTATGGAAATGGTCAATACGATCATGACCGCCCCCAGCGCGTTGATTTCCGGGCTGATGGATGTCCTGAGCATGCTGAATATCTTGACCGGCACGGTCTGATTCTGGGCCGTGGCCCAGAAGAGCGTGGCCGTGACATCATCAAAGGAAATGGTAAAGGAAAACAGCATGCCGGCAAAAATGGCCGGTGCCAGCAGCGGGAATGTGATTTCCTTGAATGTCTGAAACGGACTGGCTCCCAGAGAAAGGGCCGCTTCCTCGTATTCCCGCCGGATCCCCACCAGTCTTGCCTGGACAATGAGCAGGACATAGGGCAGGGTCAGCACCACATGGCCGATGAGCAGCATGGCAAAGCTTTTGGGCTGCTGGAGCCACCGGATGAACAGCAGCAGGGCCACGCCCAGCACCACTTCGGGAATCATGATGGGGGCGATGAGCATGGTATTCAGAAAATCCTTGCCTTTAAAATCATACCGGATAAATGCCAGGGCTGCGGGCACACCGATGGCCGTGGAAAATATGGCGGTCAACGATCCCAGCACCAGGGAGTTTTTGAACGCTTCCAGAATGGTGGCGTTCTGGGACAGCTTGACAAACCACTTGAAGCTGAACCCCTCCATGGGAAAGGTGCCGAATTGCTGAGGATTGAATGCCAGGATCACCACCACCACGATGGGGGCGAACATCCAGACATACACAAGAAGGGTGTACAGTTTGATCAGGGTCCAGCCGGAAATCAGTTTTTTCATATCTGTTCCCCTTATCCTTTGCTCAGGGATTTGAATATCTGGTTGATGCCCATGTACCGGTTATAGGTATAGACGATGATGACCAGCAAAAGCAGCAGAATGGTGGAAATGGCCGACCCGAAGGGCCAGTCCAGGGTGCCGATGATTCGCTTAAAAATCAGGTTGGCGATCATTTCATTGCCCGGGCCGCCCAGGATCATGGGGGGAAGATAAGTGCCGCAGGTCAGGACGAACACCAGCAGGCATCCGGCACTCACCCCGGGCAGGCTCAAGGGCAGAGTGATTTCCCGGAACGCCTGCCATTCCGTACATCCCAGGCTTTTGGCTGCTTCGGTCAAACTTTTGTCAATACCGTCCAGGCTCACATAGATATTTAAAATCATGAAGGGAAGCAGATACTGGATCAGTCCCATGATCACAGCCCCTTCGTTATACAGCATGGGAAATGGGCTGGAAATCAGCCCGGATTTGAGCAGCAGGTGGTTGATCAGCCCGGAATCTCCGAGAATATTGATCCAGCTCAGGGTGCGGATGATGAAGCTGATCCAGAAAGGCAGCATCACCAGAATCATGAGATAGGGTTTAAGCCGGGATTCAGTGCGGTAAAAATAATAGGCCGGGATATATCCCATGATCAGGCAGATGATGACGGTTTCCAGGGCCACCCGCAGGGTGCCAAGCAGAATGGACGGGTAAAAGAAATCCGCAAAGAATTTGGCATAATTGCCGAACTGGAATGCCGGAATATCCTGGCCCGATGGGGCCCTGAGCCAGAAACTGTATACCACCACAAAACAAACCGGTACAACCAGCAGTAAAAATACGGCTGTCAGGGAAGGTGACAGCAGTAACCAGGGCTTCCACGGTTTTTCTTTCATAAATCAACACCTTTGCTCGGTATGCATGACAGGGTTATGTTTAATGTATTAATTTTTATACAAAATGCGTACCATTTCAGACAGTATATCTGTAACATATTAAAAAATAAAGAAATTATTGAAAATATAACCAGGCATTCATTTTATTGCTGCACGGTTTGATTTGATATTGAATCGCAAATATTGTATAATTATTTGAATTTTAAGTAGATATGCTTGATTAAATATTGAATCAAATAGAAAAAGGCGTTTCGGCCCGAACCATGGGATGAAATGAAACATTTGATTTAGAAACGAATCAAATGTTTATCCGGCCCGGATACGAATCCCGTGTTTTTTAAACTTTCTCACCACCGTGGGCTGACTGATGCCTAGAAAATCCGCTGCCTGACGCGTGGTCCGGCATTGGTCCGCCGCCTGTTCCAGCAAATCCCGCTCCACGGTTTCAAGGGTTTGAACCAGCCCGTTACCTGTTTTACGGGCAGATGCCCCGGTTGCGGCGCAGGTTGATGGGGCGATTAACCGGATCAGGTAATCATCCAGCTGACGTCGTTCACACATGGCTACCGCCTGTTTGATGATGTTCATGAGTTCCCGGACATTGCCGGGAAAGAAATGAGTCTTTAATGCCCGGAGGGAACGGTATCCGATATGGGCTCTGCGGCGGTATTTCCTGTTGTATTTTTTCAGGCAGATCAAGGTCAGCTCCATGATGTCTTCCGGCCGTTCCCGCAATGGGGGGATGGACAGGGTAAAGGCGTTGAGCCGGTGAAACAGATCCAGACGAAAGCGTTTTTACGGGTCAGTTCCGCCAGGTTCTGATTGGTGGCGGCCAGAACCGTGCAGTCAATTTTTCTGGACTGAGTACTCCCCAGGGGCATGATTTCCTGGTCATCCAGGTATTTTAGTAGTTTGGCCTGGACCCCGTGGGTCAGTTCCCCGATTTCATCCAGGAACAGGGTGCGCCGGCGGCAAGTTCAAACAGGCCGGCCTTGCCGGTTTCTCTGGCACCAGTGAACGCGCCCTTTTCATACCCGAACAGTTCGGCTTCCAGCAGATTTTCCGGCAGGGCCGCGCAGTTTATTTGGATGAACGGTTTGCCGGACCGGGGGCTGTGTTTGTGAATGAATTTGGCCAGTAACCCTTTGCCGGTACCGGATTCCCCGGACAGCAGAATATTGGACGCCCCGATCCGGGCCAGCTTCAATGCCAGGTGAACTGTCTTTTTCATGGAAGGGCTCTGGGCCACCACATCATTGTCCGTCAGTTCCCGCAACGTGAGTTCCGCAAGTTCATCCCGCATTTTTTCCGATTCCTGGCGTGCCTGTGCCAGTTTGCGTTTCATATCCCGGATCAGGGAGATATCCCGTTCGTTCACCACCACATAGGCGATCTCTCCGGCATCTTCAAAACCGGGGTGCCGGTCACCAGCAGCGAGTATCCGGATCGTGGGGTGGTCTGGACCAGGCTGACCTGACGTCTTGTTTCCAGCACCTCCTGGGTAGCAGACCGGTTGATCTGCCCTTCTTTGACCAGAGTCCTGACATCTTTTCCCAGCACTTCGTCGGCCCGGATGCCATTGAGTCGTTCCGCGGCCCGGTTCATTTTCAGAATCCGGCCCTGGCCGTCACAGATCAGCAGGCCGTCGGCCGACCGGGTAAAGATGGTTTCCAGATAAAACAGGTCAGGGTCTTTCATACACGATCTGTCCGTTGAATAGGGTCAGCATCACCCGGGTGGTGGGGATATCTTTTGAATCGGCAGTGAAGATATTGCGGTCCGTTACGATGAGGTCTGCTTTTTTTCCTATGCTCAGGCTGCCGGTCACATTCCCCATGCCTGACACTGTAGCCGGGGTCAGGGTATATCCATCAACCGCCTGGTCCACGGTCAGACACTGGTCCGGATACCAGCCGGTGTCAGGGGTGTGATCCATGCGCTGGCGGGTGACCGCGGAAAAGATGCCGGCAAAGGGATTGGGGTCCGCCACCGGGGCATCCGAGCTGAACATTGTGGGAACCCCCGTGTTCAGAATGCTTTTGAAATTATAGGCAAACCGGGCCCTGTCCCCGGCGCACTGATTGATCAAGGAGATGTCCAGGCTCATGTTGTTGGGCTGGCAGGAAACCGCCAGGTTTTTCATCCGTCCCAAAGTGTCCAGGTCCTTCGGCAGGATCATCTGGGCGTGCTCGATCCGGTGGGGAATCCGGCAGGCGCTCTGGTTGAGCGCTTCCACCTTCGCAAACACAGACAATACTTCATGGACGGCCCGGTCCCCCACCGCATGAACCATGCAGGAAAGACCGGCAGCATCCGCCTGTACCACGGCCTTTTCAATCTCCCGAATGGGGGTCAGGGGCATGCCGTATGCCGCATCAAGATAAGGTTCGGTCATCCAGGCGGTCCGTGCTCCCATCCCTCCGTCGCTGAAAAATTTCAGATGCCCGATGCGCAACAGGGTGTCCCCGAATCCGGTGCACAGCCCCAGGTCGACCGCCTGGCGGGTCATCTCTCCGGGAAGGGCCACATGGCAGCGCAAAGCCAGTCTGTTTCCGCAATGAAGGGCCTGCCAGGCCTTCAATGCCACGGTTCCTTCTTCACCACCCATGAGCCGGATGTCGTGAATCCCGGTTAATCCCATGGCATGGGCCTTTGCCATGGCCTTTTCCATATTCTCCAGCAGCTGGCCAAAGGTCAGGGCGGGGATTACGTTTCGGATCAGGTTGGGGGCCATTTCCTTGAGCACCCCCGTGGGAATACCGGTACCGTCCCGCACGATCACACCGTCCGCCGGATCCGGGGAGGCGGAATCGATACCGGCCAGAGACAGGGCCATGGAATTGGCAACCGCCAGATGAAGATCACAGCGCCAGATGCACACCGGGTTGTCCGGGGCCGCCAGGTCCAGGTCCAGGCGGTCAGGCATTCGGTTTTCCGGCCAGTCCGATTCATTAAACCCCTGGCCCAGGATCCAGTGGCCTGGTCCCAGCAAGGCGGCTTTTTCCCGGATGGCTGATTCCATGCCGGCAAAATTACGGGTTTGGGCAAAATCAATGCTGCTGAGATTGACGGCCCATTCATAAAAATGAAAATGGGTATCGATAAATCCGGGCAGGACCAGGTGTTGATCCATGTCCAGAATCCGGGTGTTTGGACCGGCCATGGCCAGGAGAGTGTCATCATCGCCCAAGGCCGTGATCCGGCTGCCGGTTGTTGCCAGGGCTGTGACAGGAGGAGAGGTGCTCGGATCGGCAGGCTGTTTTCTGCAAAAAGGCGCGTTTCCGGGAAAATACAGGGTCGCGTTGTGAAAAATCAGATCAGGTGTCATCAGACCAGGTATCCTTGTTGAAACGGATCGGTGTGATCCAGGATGAAATGATGAACCCCGGTGATCCAGGCGCTGCCGGAAATTTGGGTGACGCTGGCCTCAAAATCCCCGATTCTGGTTTTTTCCACCACCCGGGCCTCGAACATGGTGCCCAGGGGGCTGGCATTGATATAGGGCTGGTTTAGTTCGATTTTTCCAGTATGGTGCAGCAGGGCCAGTTTGGCGGCAGTGCCGGTGCCGCAGGGGGACCGGTCCATATGGGATTCGCCGTACACCACCATGCCCCGGCCCCGGGCCGGGCCATTAGAGGGGATGGTATCATAAAATTCTGTCACATCCACCGTGGCCACATCCGGCCGTTCCGGATGGGTTACCGTGAGTTGTTCATTGGCGGCATCAATGAGTTTCATGCCCAGATCCACCAGTTTTTTTTTTGTTTTCCAGCGTGGGTGACAGATCGATCTGCTGTGTGTTGACCATGGCGAAAAATCCGCCGGCACACACCAGGTCCACGGAGATGGGTCCAAAATCGTCCACCCGGATCTGCTGATCCATGGCAAAAACAAACGTGGGCACCATTTGAATGGATACGGATGTCAATCGGCCGTTTCTGACATGGGCCAGGGCGGTCATCCGTCCGGACGGTGTGTCGATCCCCACCCGGTTGTCACCTTCTGTCAGTGCCAGGGTCCCGGTGCGGAAGAGGGTGGTCACGGCCCCGATGGTGGCATGGCCGCACAGAAAAGGATATCGGCGGGCGTCCATATAGATGAGCCCGAACGCGGCATCCGAAGTCACAGGTTCGGTGACCAGGGCGGCGAGCACCTGGCGGGAGCCACGGGGTTCCCGGGTCAGCAGGTGCCGGATCCCGTCATGATCGGTTTTGAACCGGATCAGTTTTTCCGTCATGGATGCCCCGGGGACGGGCGGCAATCCGTTTACGATCAGGCGGGTCATTTCGCCTTCGGTATGGGAGTCAATGGTGGTGATCACCGGGGCATCCCCCTCATACAATCGGGATATGTCGCTCAATGGGATTGTCATATGAGACCTCGTGTTAAGTGAGATCCGGCCCTGGGTTCTGCCGGAACTGGTCTGGTCAGGCGGAACCCCGGGCCGGATCCCGATTAATTCGCTGGATCAATCACTGGTACATCCGGCATGGGCGCGGTGTCAGACGCCGGTTCATGGGGTATCAGTGCTGCCCGGGAGTGTTTTCCATCCACCCGGATATCCAGCCCGTCCTTGAAGCGGATATGTTTCAGGTGCGGTGTGGCAGCGATACCCGCCTGCCGGGTTAAAAATTCATAGTCGATAAAGTCTTCGGAATTATCCGAAACCGTTATATAGGCAATGCCTAAAGAAGTGATGTTCTGAAAAAAATGGGACCCCTGGGACGGATCCGCTTTGATGCTCTCAATGGTGGTTTCCACCATGACTCCGACATTGGAGATATCATTCCATGCCACCGGAATCCCCAGCCACCGGTCAGAAGACCCCCAACGTCCCGGACCGATGAGCACATATTTTTTCTGGCTTTCATTGAACTGGGCGTTGAGCTTGTTGATCTCCCCGGCGATTTCAACGGTTTTTGCCGGATCAAAACAGTCGGGGTCCACATAGATCAGATCCTGAATATTTTTGTATTCACCATTCCCCAGGGAATGAATGGAATAGCAGAAGGCGTTTTCCTGGTCTGTTTCAGTGATTCTAACAGAGAGATTCTGTTTGTACCGGCCCATGGGACGGATCTGGAGCAAAGAGAATTCTGGTTTTTGATCGCTGTCTGCAGGCAGGTTCACGGCAAACTCCACCTCCACGGACGATCCCATCCAGCGGCTGCCGATCCGGGTGACTTCCGCTAGGATTTCCGCCAACGGAAAACAGTTGAATTTCAGAATGCCGGCAAAGGTCAGCACCGGATATCCTTTGTTGGAATACACGTCCCTGATCCGGTTGTCCTGGACATGGAACGTGGAGCACAACTGCCGGATAATGGGATGATCCATTGCATCCATGAGGTCCAGTTTGACCAAGGTGGGATCGTCCACCGGATTAGAAAAAAATTGATCTTTGGGAGGAAAGACATCCATTTTCAATGCGTAAAAATATTTTTGGGAATTTTCCAGGATGTCCTCCACCATGGAAAATTGGGGGAGAAACTGCGGATATTTGGGACAGAACCGCAGGGTTTTGCCGCCTTCCATCACAATTTTGCCCAGACCCATGGCGATGTATGCAATGCCGTCCTCGGCTCTGAGATGGGCAATGGGATAAAAGTTATAGGATTGGACCACGCCGGCAATGGACGGGTAAAAGTAATTGTCATGCCGGATTCCGGTAAGCTCCTGGAGAATAACGGCCATTTCCTCGTCTTCGGTCCGGTGCATGGTGCTCTGGGCATAGGCCCGGGGGGCTTTCATGTAGGTGGAGGCGTACACCAGCTTGACAGCATGATCAGCCGTTCCAGACGCGTGTCGAGATTTTGGTCGGTATTGGGCAGCATATAAGTTTTGTACAGGCCGGCAAACGGCTGGTAATGGGCATCTTCAAACAATGAGGAGGACCGCACCGCAATGGGATAATTCACATGTTCCAGATAAACCCTTAAATTGTTTTTCAGCCAGTCCGGAAACCGGGCCTTTATGAATGATTCCACCACCATTTCATCAGACAGATTGTGGGCGGATTCCAGGAGCTGCGCCAGGTTGTTGTCATCGATGAACATTTTGAATCCGTCCGTGGCGATCACAAAGGTTTGGGGAATATGGATATTCACGTCAGGAAATTTTTTGATAAGGACATCGTCCCGCTTGATTTGGGAAGCCATGAAAGCCAACCCTCTGGCTTTCCCCCCCAGAGACCCGTTCCCGATTTTCATGAACCCGGTATCTGAATCAAATTCTTTGGAGTCAAATTCAATGACCTGGCCCTGGCGGGTTCCCAGGCGGCGGGCCCGGATACTGTCGATAAGAAACCGCTTCAATGTTTTGGGATCGGGAAAATCCTCCACTGTATAAGGTTTGAGGTTCAGGGCCAGGCTGATTTCACTTCGGGCCAGAAGCCATCGGGAAAAATCATTGTTTTTGGCATGAAACACAATGGATTCATCCGGAATGTCTGGCAGCAGTTTTTCAATGGCCCGCAGATCATTGGCCCGGGCGATTTCGTTTCCGTTGGGCAGTCGAAACACGAACGCCCCGAATCCCAGGCATCCAACAAAAAAGGTCTTAATCCGGTCATTGAGATTGTTGGAATTCTTGTTGATGAACACCGCTGGTATCTGATAAGCTAAATCCCAGCTGCGCTCTTCAGTGCTGATCACCAGCAGAGGCAGGTCCGGCACTTCCTTCTTGATCCGGCTCAACAGGTGAAATCCCGCGTTTTTATCCTCTTTCCCGTTTCTGGGAAACCGCATATCGGAAAAGACGGACAACACATAGGGTTTGTAGGTTTCATACAGGGCAATGGCTTCTTCATAGGTGTGGGCCAGCAGTACCTTGGGTCGTCCCCGCATTTTCAACAGCCGATGTTCTTCGTTGATGGATTCGTCGATCACGGACTGGGTCTGCATAACGATCTGTTTGTAAATCACCGGCAGAATCGAGGAATAATGATGGGGAGAGTCTTCCACCATGATGATGACCCGGACATTGGCGTTTTTTGTATCAAAGGCCACATTTTTTTCATCTTCAAAGTTTTTGATGATGGCCAGCAGCAGATCGGCATTCCCGCCCCAAACGTAAGTTCGGTCAATGGCGGTCTTGTTTTCTAAGCAAAGGTACTGGCTGATGTCGCAGGTGTTGTGCAGAAGCATGAAAAACGGCAGGTCCGCATACTGCTGCTTGACTTTTTCTCCGAACGTCTGGACGTCCATGCCGTCCAGGCTGGGCATGGCCAGGATCAGGTCGAAATTTTTTTTCCCAGTCGCCCAAACGCATCATCGGCCGAAGACACCCAGGTGAGCCGGGGCGGTCTGGACAGATTCAGTCCCTTGTATTCATGGATAATCCGGTTGGACAGCCGGCCCTCTTCCTCCATGATGAACGCGTCATAGGGGCTGGAAACCAGAAGGATATCCCCCACCTTGTTGGCCATGAGTTCGTGGTAGATTTTGATGCCGGATTCCTGGTTGAAGGAACTGTCCATATTTGTCTGTCCTTGATCAAAAAAGTTGATATTTCACCAGTTTCCCGTCCAGTCCCCCGATGGTCAAAGGCTCTTTCCAGGAAGGTGCCAGTGGCACATGCTTGATGTATCTGGGATCTCCGAAATACACCAGAGCGGTGGACCGGCGGCACCGTTCTCTGAGGAACATGCCGAAATCCTGATAGAATGATTTCATATCCTGGTTTTTCCCCATGCGGATGCCATAGGGGGGGTTGGTGACAATCAGGCTGTCTTCAATGCCGGGGATTTCCCGGAAATCGGTTTGCGATACGGCCACATTGGCACCGTGATGCAGCCCCATGAGGTTGGTTTTGGCTGCTGCCACTGCCTGTTCTGACATATCGCTGCCGGCGATGAGCTCTGGAGTCAGCGGCCGAATGTTCCGGTCTGCCGTTTGTTTGATGTCTTCCCAAAGCCGGGGATCGAAATCCGGAAGCCGTTCGAATCCGAACCGGGTCCGGAACACCTGGGCCGGAATTCGGCAGTACATCATCAGCGCTTCGGCCAGCAGGGTCCCGGAACCGCACATGGGATCATACAGCGGCATGGTGCCGTCCCAACCGCTTTTCCGGATGATGGCTGCAGCCACGGTTTCCTGCATGGGTGCCGACACCGAGGCTTCCCGGTATCCGCGCTTGTGCAGCGGCCCCACGGAAGCATCCAGCGATATTGTGGCTACATCCCGATGGATATGCACATTGATGAGGATTCCGGGGTTTTTAGGATCCACGTTGGGCCGCCGGTTGGTGCGGTCCCGGAAGTAATCGGCAATGGCATCCTTGACCCGGAGTCCGGCAAAATTGGAGTGGGTGATGCTGGATTCCGAGACATTGGCCGCGATGGAAAAGGTGTCTTTCGCAGACATCAATTCTTCCCAGGGGATCTTCCGGGCTTCTTTGTACAGCGTATCCTTATTTTGGCAGGCAAACGTGACCAGCGGGATCAGTATCCGGGACAAAAGCCTTGACTGAAAGGTAATCCGGTAAAAATCCGGTTTGGAAGCCGTGAACCGGATGCCCCGGAATTCATAGGACAGATTTCCGGCGCCTAGTTCCATCAGTTCCTCGCCTGCCAAGGCTTTGGCGGTTTCAGAGATCTGGGCGAAATACCTGGCTTCTTTTTCGTAAATGTAGTGGAGCTTGGCCAGTTTCCGGGTTTTGCCCCGGCCTTTTTGCAGGATGGTTTTTTGGGTCACACCGGTATCCTTGACATGGGGTTGAAGGGTCATGGGGTCTTTATATCATTGATCGTTTTTTTGCAAACAGTGCCAATGTCCATGATGTCCCCGATATTGGCTGCGGGATCTTTGATCGGGGTAATCCGGCCATCCGAAGAGGTCATCAAGGTGGTAATGCCCGGGCCGTGGCCGGCCAGGCGACAGTCGGAGTGCACCACGATGCCGATGCTCACCGCCCCTTTTCGATAGGCCCGGCCATAGGCGTTGTCGTGGTCCATCAAAGCCACAAAATCGCCGAACCGCATTTTGTCCAGGCGATATGCTGCCACCGTGTCCGGATCCGATGTCATGACATCATAATCCCCTGCCCCTACATGTGCCCTGCCCAGGCCAGATCCCATGCATGCTGCCGGTACAAGGGTGGTGACCGGCACGGTCAGGCCCCCTTTGCCGTCAGAGGTGATTCGCATGTTGTGGAGCAGTTCGGGCGACAGGTTGAACAACCGGATACCCGGGAAATCCAGCAGAGCCAGGCCTTGGCCTTTAACCCGTATCCGGATTTTATCGTCATAGCTCATCTGTTCCTTGATCTGCCGGTTAAACTCCACAATGATATGCTCGGATCCGCCATGGTGGCCGATCACCACTCCGGTCGCACCTTTGGCTTCGCCGGAAAGGATTTTTGCTTCATTGCCCACACAGGCCAGAAACTGAAGCGAATTGTTGGGAAAATCATTGGGCTTGTCCGCATTGGCCGTACACGAGACCCCGGGCTCGATATGATCGCCGGCCAGGCCGAAGGCCGGATCTCCCACACCCACATTCAGGGTGATGCCACCGATACCGGGCAAAAGAAACGGCACGCCCTGATGGTCCACTTTCCATCCCGGTCCCACCCGGGGAGGGCCGGGCCGGCATTCCATAAACATCTCAACGATCTGGTCTTCATTGGTTTTCAGCATGAAACTCTCCTGAATCAACGGGTTGAATGTCTTTTTTTCTGTCCGGCAGCCATATCAGAAAAGGCAGAGACAGAAATCCCGCCAGCGCGCTGAAGATAAACATGTTTTCCATACCGGCCATGTCCCCGACAGCGCCCACCACCACCACGGCAAGAGACCGGACGGTAAAGGAGACCATCATGAACATGCCGTTGGCAGCGGATGGATGGTTTTCAGCATTTTCCTGCACAATGGCCAGCATCACCGGTGTGGTGGATAAAATGGAAAAACCGGTGATCACCAGCATCCCGATTTTCAGGATACCGGTGGTATGCACAAACAGCAGCAAAGCCAATGGTGCGACAGCCAGTGCCCAGAACAGCACTTTTCTGCGGCCCAGCCAGTCGGAAAGGGTCCCGGCGGACAAAACCCCGGCCACGCCAAATGCCTCGTACAAGGCCAGGGCAGCCCCTCCATACCAGAGACTTCCGGTCTGATTTTTGATGAAAACACTCAAAAAAATGCCCATGGAAGCATGCATGCCGGCCCGGGCCATCAGGATGCCGGACAAGGGTCTGAGCACATGGCGGATTTCGACATACGCCTGTTTCAGGGAGCCGTTCCGCCTGACTTCGGTTTTTTCCGGCGGGGATTCCAGGGTCAGCCAGAGCATCACGGACGTGACCATGGCCAGGCACAATACCAGGTAGAATCGGTCCACACCCAGCCATGATAACGCCGCCACTGCCACCATCGGCCCCAGGGTCCGGGCCAGCTCTCCGCCGGACATAAACAGACTCATTCCCCTGCCTTTTCGAGTTCCGGAATATCCGGCCACCAGTACCGGTGAGGGGACATGGTACAGGGCCGCAGAAATTCCGGATAGGAATAGCAGGATCAAGAGAAGCGAATAGGACGGTGCCACCGTGATCAGGCTCATGGGCACGGCGGTGAATGACGGGGCCAAGATGACCAGCCATCGGGCCACTTTTTTGTTGTCGGCAAACAACCCGACGAACGGGTTGAGCATGGCTGGCACCTGCATCACAAAGGACAAAAGCCCTGCCTGACTCAGGGTCAGAGACAATTTTTCGATGATCAGGGGCAAAAGTGGCGGCAGAAAGCTGGAGTACAGATCATGAACAAAGTGGGAAAAGGAAATCAGGGCCACCCGGGGAGTTTGGAATACGTTTTTTTCATCATTCTCTCATACCATGATCCAGCCGAAAAGTAAGGCAAAATTACATGTCCACGAATATAAAACTTGATTCAATACCAGATCGGCATTAATTTGACAAGTCAGGAGCGGATAAATTCAAATCATCTGATACCAGGGAGGCGGTTATGACCGATCAGGCCTTTGAAGCATTCATTGTAGAAAAAAACGCAGACGGGAAGTACTCGGGGCGGGTCCGTGAGACCCGGGTGTCGGACCTGCCGGAAGGGGATGTCCTGATCCGGGTTCAGTACTCATCTCTCAATTACAAGGATGCGTTATCCGCCACCGGGAATAAAGGGGTGACCCGAAGCTATCCCCACACTCCAGGCATCGATGCCGCAGGCCATGTCGAAAAAAGCCGGGTCCCGAAACTGGCACCGGGTGATCCGGTGGTCGTCACGTCCTATGACCTGGGCATGAACACGGCCGGAGGATTCGGGCAGTATGTTCGTGTGCCGGCGGACTGGGTGGTGCCTTTGCCCGCCGGCCTGACCCTGGAGGAAAGCATGATTCTGGGAACCGCCGGATTTACGGCAGCCATGTCCGTTGAAAAAATCATCGACATCCCTGTGGATGCCGGTCCGGTGCTGGTCACCGGTGCCACCGGCGGAGTGGGATCTTTGGCCGTCGCCATCCTGGCCGGGCTCGGATATGCCGTGACCGCGGTATCCGGCAAATATGAGACAAAATTTCTCCAAGATTTGGGAGCATCGGATATCATCCCTCGCCAGAAATTTCTGGAAAACACACAGGCCCCGATGCTTGCGGCAAAATGGGCAGCTGTGGTGGATACTGTGGGGGGTGATATCCTGGCTTCTGCGGTCAAGTCTGTACTCCCCTGGGGAAAAGTTACCTGCTGCGGACTGGTGGCTTCCCCGGAGCTGCCGCTCACCGTGTTTCCATTCATTCTCAGAGGGGTGTCGCTGCACGGCATCGATTCCCAGCATTATCACAAAATCCCCCGTCAGGCCCTGTGGAACCGACTGGCCCTGGACTGGAAACCAGCCCATCTGAAACAGATGGCGACCCTCATCTCTCTGGACCAGCTGCCGGACGCAATCGACCGGATGCTCCAGGGTCAGCTGACGGGCCGGACCGTTGTGAACCTGGCATGAACCCTTGACAATGACCCAAAATACCAATACACAGAAGCAGTCCCAATTAAACGACAAGCATAAGGAGGCTATCATGAGTACACCGCAACATTGCCCTGGATTCGAGAATTTTAAAAATCTGAAGTCCTTTACCTGTAAGTGTCCGGAATGCGATGAACCCAAGGAAATATTTTCCGACGAATTTCACAAACCCCACAAATGTGCCAAATGTGGTAAAGAAATCGATTTCTCCACATGCACCTATGATGCGGGTTAGCTCTTGACAGATATCCCGGGCAGGCCGTGGGTTATCTCCACAGGCCTGCCCCCATTGCCTGAAACGGCAGCCCACCAGTCCGCATGTCATTTCATGATTTTATCCCCTTGGTGTGTGTCTCCCGCCCGTCGGTGACCGTGACGTCATTCTCATAACACCTGACACATCAATCTCAGGCCGTTCTCCCATTTATCCATCATCCGAAGTCAATGGGCCAGACCGTTCATTTTTTAACTTCTCAAATTTGATCATATCAATATTTTTTAACCATTTTTGTGTTTTGTTTCTGAAAAATAGATAAATTTTTTATTATGGAAACATTAGAAAAAATGTACCGAATCGATACGGGCTCTTCCAGCAGCCTCACAATGGCCCCTCCACGAGTCGCCTGCGCAAGTATCCCCCAGCCGCCCATTACCGGGTGACGCTGTATGCCAGCCTGGCAGTCACCGGAAAAAGCCATCTGACCGACCGGGCCATTGAAGAAGCCATCGCCACCCGATCTCTGGAAATCCAGTGGAAAGCGGATCAGCGTCCGTCCCTTCATCACCGACCACCGTTGAAAGACAAGGTCATGGCGATATGTCGACGGTTTGACCACCTGCCGTTCTGCCTTGACCGGCTTCCGGTGGAATATCCCTTGACGACGTCGGTCAAACACCGTATAAATCAAACCGGATCGGAAAAGGGATTCCGGCAAACGGAATACGGTGCAAACCCGTGACGGTCCCGCCGCTGTGATCGGAAATATCTGTTTTTTTTACACTGCCACTGCCACTGCGGGAAGGCTGAAAAAACAGGTCCAATGCCGAAAGTCAGAAGACGTGCCGGAATCCCGAAAGCGTAAAACCTGATGGAAAAGGGTTTTGCAGGAATTTAATATCCTGTGAAACCCTTTTTTGGTTTCACAGGCAATTCATAGCGAGGACACTATGATCACTCAACTGGAGTTTGCCCGCCAGGGCACCCTTACTTCCCAGATGAAGGCAGTGGCTGCCCGGGAAGGTCTGAACGAAACGTTTATTCTAAATCACGTCGCCGCCGGGGAGATTGTCATTCCCTGCAATCCCGTCCGCAAACACCAGTCAGTCATCGGCATCGGTACAGGTCTGCGCACCAAAGTCAATGCTTCCATCGGCACTTCGTCAGATATCTGTGATATCAGCCTGGAAGTGCAGAAAGCGGCCGCTGCACAGGAGGAGCAGGCGGATACCCTGATGGAACTGTCCGTGGCCGGTGATATGGATCAGATCCGTCAGACCATTTTGGACAGCGTGGATCTGCCTGTGGGCAATGTGCCGTTGTATCAGGCATTCAAAGAAACCATCCGGAAATACAGAAATCCGGCAAAACTGGATCCGGAATTTTTGTTTGAGCTCATTGAGCGGCAGCTGGCCGACGGCATCAGCTTTATGGCCATTCACTGTGGCATCAACCAGTACACCATAGAGCGTTTGAGAAAACAGGGGTTCCGCTACGGGGGTCTGGCCTCCAAAGGCGGGACGTTCATGGTGGCATGGATGGACAGCAACCGCAGGGAAAATCCGCTTTACGAGCAGTTTGACCGGGTGTGCGGACTGATGAAAAAATACGATTCCGTGCTGTCGCTGGGCAATGGGATCCGGGCCGGGGCCATCCATGACAGCCATGACCGGGCCCAGATGGCGGAAATGATCATCAACTGCGAACTGGCAGAAGTCGGGCGGGAAATGGGATGCCAGACCATGGTGGAAGGGCCGGGTCATGTGCCCATGGACGAGATAGAGGGAAACATCATGCTGGAAAAACGCATGTCCGGTAACGCCCCCTACTATGTACTGGGTCCCATTCCTTGTGATACCGGGGCCGGATACGACCATATTTCGGCGGCCATCGGCGCAGCCAGTTCCGCCCGGTTCGGGGCTGACCTGGTGTGTTACATCACCCCGGCCGAACACCTGGCCCTGCCGGATGTCAAAGATGTCAGAGAAGGGGTGCGGGCTACGCGTCTGGCCGTACGAATCGGTGATCTGTGCAAATACCCGGAGCGGCGGGACAATGAAAAACTGGCGGCCCTCGCCAGAAGAGACATGCGGTGGGAGGATTTGTCGCAATGCCTTCTGTTTCCGGAAACAGCGGGTGCCATTCGCTCTGCCCGGTCCCCGGAAGAAAAACAGACCTGCACCATGTGTGGGGATTTTTGTGCCATGAAAAAAGGCATGGAAATTTTTGAAACCGATATCAGACAAAAGAGGTGAAATATGTCACTGCTTGAAACCACGATTTCACAAATTAGAAAAGAACTGGACCCGGCGGCTCTGGCAGCGGCCAAAGACCGGTTGCGCAACCAGGCCAAACCCCCGGGCAGTTTGGGAGTTATGGAAGATATCTCAGCCCGGCTGGCCGCCATCAAAGGTACCCTTGACGTCAGGCTCACCAATAAGCGCATCGTCACCTGTGCCGGGGATCATGGCGTGGTAGAGGAAGGTGTCAGCCTGTTTCCGGCCGAGGTTACGCCCCAGATGGTGTTCAATTTTGCCGGAGGCGGGGCATCCGTGAATGTGATTGGCAAGCATGCCGGGGCAAAGGTCAAGGCTGCGGATATCGGGGTCAATTATGATTTTGATCCGGCCCTGCCCATCTTTCATAAAAAAGTGCGGTACGGAACGGCCAATTTCACGAAAGAGCCGGCCATGACCCGAGAGGAAGCCGTCCGTTCCATTGAAGCCGGCATCGAGATTGTCGCAGAGCTGGAGGCGGAAGCGCCCGTGGATCTGCTGGGCACCGGGGACATGGGCATCGGCAATACCACACCGTCATCCGCCGTCATTGCCGGGTTTTCAGGACTTCCCGTGGAAAAACTTACCGGCCGGGGAACCGGTATCGATGATACGGCCCTGGCCAGGAAGATCGCAGCCATCCAGAAGGGACTGGACCTGCACAAACCCGACCCCAAAGATCCGTTGGACATCCTGTCCAAAGTCGGCGGCCTGGAGATCGGGGGCCTGGCCGGCCTGGTCCTGGGAGCGGCCGCCCGCGGCATTCCCGTGATCTGCGATGGGCTGATCTCTACGGCCGGGGCACTGATCGCCTGCGAGCTGGCACCGGCTGCCAGAAATTATCTGTTCGTGAGCCACAAATCCGTAGAGATCGGCCACACGTACATGCACCACCGACTGGGACTGGAGCCGCTCATCGACCTGAAATTCAGGCTCGGGGAAGGCACGGGAGCCGCCGTGTGCATGGAACTGCTGGACCTGGCCACACGGATCCTGGCGGACATCAAGACCTTTGAAGAGGTGGGGGTGACCAATATTGAATAATTTGCCGGCCCTGGCAGGTCCGGCAAAGAACGAAAGAATCCGATGAGATGTCCGTTCTTTGATGAAAAATAATCCTGCTTCCCGGGATCCGACGTCCGGATCCCGGGAAAACAAAGGCGGTGGATACGGCCTATGAGGGATAGATATCACCGGTTTCGGCCGCGCTACTGCCCCAGCATCATGCGGATAATCTCCCGGTCGGTCTCCCGCATGCCGTCCCGTCCCAGGCGCCCGATGTTGGCAATGGTGTTTTCCACCCCTTTTTTTACAATTCCGTCCCCGCCGTAAAACTGTTTTCCCTTCTGAAACATGAAAAATCCCAAAAGCCCGGCTTCCACGGCCATGGCGATTTTGGCGGCACAGGAGGGTTTGGCCCCGTCGCAGATGATGCCCGAGCCATGGCCAGAGCATTGACAATGGTGTGGGCGATCTCCCGGTACCGGCCGCCGTGAAGCCAGGTGATGCCGGCACCGGCCCCCACGCCCGCGCTGACTGCGCCGCAGTATGCGGACAGTCTTCCGATTCCGGTTTTCTGGTGAATGGTTACCAGGCAGGATACCAGCAGGGCCCGGAACAGGGTGTCTGTGTCCACCCCCAGGTGCCTGGCATATACCACCACGGGCACGGATGCAGCGATGCCCTGGTTGCCCGACCCGGACACGATTACCACCGGCAGTTCACACCCGCTCATCCGGGCATCGGATCCCGCAGCGGCCATGGCTTTGGCCCGAATCTTGACATCGTCTCCCCACACATCCCGCAGCACCGTGCCGATGTTTGCGCCCCATTCTCCGGTCATTCCCTGTTCCGCAATGGCCATGTTGTGATCCACCATTTTCTGAAGCCGGCTTTCCACTTCGGAAAGGGTCACTGAAGAGGCAAACGCCACAATATCCCTGACATTGAGCAGAGTCCGGTCTGTGAGCACCGTGGTGTTGATCTCATCACAGTCCTGATTCCGGTACAAAATATCGCCGTTTTTTGAATCAGAACAATATTGGTGTGAAAATGGGAAATTTGTACCATGGCGCTGGATGGTCCTTTGAAAACCGTGACTTTCAGGTCGAACAGGATGCCGGAGGAAAGCGGGAGGGTCCGTATGGCACAGGTCTCTATAAACTGCCGGATCCGATCCTGACCGGCGGCATCCACACAAGCGATCACCTCCAGCTGTTTGTCCGCATCCCCGGCGGCGATCCCGGCGGCCGCAGCCGCTGCAATGCCCCGCATCCCCCCGGTATTTGGCACCACCACGCTTTTGACGTTTTTGACGATATTGTCACTGGCCTCAATCGTTACCCGGTCTGGCCGCTCCCCGAGCACCGTTGCGGCCCGGGCCGCAGCATAAGCCACGGCAATGGGTTCGGTGCATCCCATGGCCGGCATCAGTTCTTCTTTGAGAATATTCAGGTATGCCCGGTACCGGGCATCGGTATTTTCCATAGTGTCACTCCTTGCATTAACCCCTTTTTTGGATGGTCTGCAACATATCTCAAATCAATGGCCTGATCAAATAAAATTACCATGACGGCACAAATAAAAAAGACTGTCATTTTCCGGCAGGTTCTGGTATGACAATTGCCAATACTGGCATGAAGCCTGATGCACCAACCCTTTTGTAGATACGTATGAACCCGCTGCCATGAAGGCATGTCCGGATCCGGGATGGTGTTTTCATGGTTTTTTTTGAAAAAGGAGGCCTGAATGGCGTTGTTTGAATCGACAGGCATGGGGCTTAGGAACCCATATTCTGACCCCGGAAAAACCCGGTGTTATCGGATGGCCTTGGGCCGTTATGCCGTTGTGCTGATGGTGGTTGTCTCAGTAGCAGTGTTTTTCGCCGGCAGTGGAACTGCATCATGGGCCAATGACAGTGTGATCCGCATTGCCGATGGCAAAGGGGACTGGGGATATCCCACCCCGTTTAGGCATTATCCCCGGGGGCCCGGGTATGTGCGCATGTCCTGGGTGTTCGACACCCTGGTGTGGAAGGATGAAAAAGGATATGTGCCGGCGCTGGCTGAAAAATGGTCCTATGATCCGGAAAATCTGGCATTCACGTTTCACCTGGACCCGGCTGCCCGGTGGCATGACGGAAAACCTGTGACGGCCCATGATGTGGCGTTTACCATTGCCTATTTTCAAGAGCATCCCTACCAGTGGATCTCCATGGACGCCCTGGACCGGGCCGAAGCCGTAGATGATCACACCGTGGTCATCCACCTGTCCACCCCCTATGCCCCGTTTCTGTCCGACATCGGCGGCACCATGCCGGTGATTCCCGAGCATGTGTGGAAAACGGTCACCGATCCCCGGGCCTGCATCGAACCCGCCTGCATGATCGGCAGCGGCCCCTATGTGTTCAAAAATTTTGACAAGACCCAGGGCACCTATTTGTTCGAGGCGTTTGACGACTATTACCAGGGACCCCCTAAGATCGACCGCCTGATCTATGTGCGCACCGCCAAGGCGCTGATGTCCCTTTCCACGGGCCAGGCAGATCTGGCCAACATCCAGCCGGACATGGCGGCCCTGCTGAAGAAAAAGGGGCTGACTGTCATTGAAAATGAGCGGGGCTGGAATAAGAAGCTGATGATCAACCACAAAAACCGCCCTTTAATGACAGTGCTTTCCGCCGGGCCCTGGCCCATGCCATCGACCGGCAGGAGATCATCGACAAATCTCACCGGGGGTTCGGCACCCCGGCCTCGTTCGGGTTGCTCAGCATTGATCACGAGATGTACAATCCCGACACCCCTGTCTTTCCCCACGATCCTGAAGAGGCCAAGGAGATTATCGCCTCTTTGGGCTGGACACCGGGTCCGGACGGGATATTTCAAAAAGCCGGCAAGCCGCTGGCCCTGGAATTGATCGCCTCCAATCTTACAGTGGGCGGGGAAAGCGTATCTGACCGGGACGGCGAGATCATCGCCCGGCAGCTCAGCCATATCGGGATGCAGGTCACCCTGGTGAACCAGGAGCAGACCACTGCAGACACCCGGGTGAAAAATTGGGATTTCGACCTAGCTGTGTCCGGCCACGGCGGTATTGCCGGAGACCCCAAAGTGCTCAGTGAAATGATTTCTCCCGTTTATGGGGCCGGATCCGTGAACAGTGCCCGGTATGACGTCTGCCCGAAACTCAACGCATTGATAGAGGCCCAGATGACGGAAATGGACCCGGAAAAACGCAAACGCCTGGTGTTTGATATTCAGGCGGTGTATGCTATGGAGATGCCGGCCGTCTCATTGTATTATCCCGTGACCCTGGCCGCCTTCAACCCGAAAAAAGAGATCACCTGGTTCTATACCCGGGGCGGCATAGCCAAAGGGGTGCCGATCCCCCAGAACAAATTGGCACTGATCCGCTGAAACGGGAGGATCCCATTTCCAGGTCCTTTGACAAAGAGGTTTCATGGATTTTTCTGCCCGACATACCTGGCTGACCCCGGTGCTGGCCTATTTGGCGGCGGCCCTGTTCCTGGCGTTTCTGAGTTACCGCCTGCCCCGGATGCTGCCCGGGGACTTTGTTACGGCCATGTACGGTTCCTCTGATGTGGTTTTGACGGTCCAGCAGGAGGCGGATCTGCGGATTCGTTACCAGGAAGACTCCGGTTTCACTGCGTTTCTGGGACGACTGTTTCGGTTGGACTGGGGATTTTCCCAAGCGTTTCAGGCCCCGGTGTCGTCCCTGTTTTTCGGCGCGTTTCCCTGGACGCTGCTGCTTATGGGAACGGCCCATCTTTTGTCGTCATTGCTGGGATTTGTTCTGGGGGTGGAAGCGGCTTGGCGCCGGGGAACCCGGACGGAAAAAGCCGGGGTGGGGCTCATGACCGTGTTGGAGGGTATCCCGGAGCTGTGTTCCGGGGCGCTTTTGCTGCTGGTGTTCGCCCTGCACCTGGGCTGGTTTCCGGCGGCCGGTGCCCGGACTGCGTATGCGGACCACACATTCATGCAGCAGGCGGCGGACTTGCTGCACCATCTGGCCCTGCCTCTGATTACCCTGGTGATGGCCTATTTCCCCGGCAATTTTCTGCTGGCTCGGGCCGGCATGGTCATGGTGATGAAACACCCGTTCGTGCTGACGGCCCGGGCCAAAGGGCTGCCGCCGGCCCGGGTGCGGTACGCCCATGCGGCCCGGAATGCGCTGTTGCCCCTGGTGACCCGGTTCGGGCTTCGGTTCGCTTTCATGATCACCGGGGCTCTGGTGGTGGAGACCATCTTCTCCTATCCCGGCCTGGGGACTCTGCTGTTCAACGCCATTGCCATGCGGGACCTGCCGCTGATCCAGGGCATTGTCCTGGCCGCCTCCATGATGGTTTTGGGAGTGAATCTATCCCTGGAATTCGTCTATACCCTGCTGGATCCCCGGGTGGCCCATGCATCTTGATGCCCGAAAACGGATATTGACCGATCCCTGGTTTGTCATCGGCGCCGTTCTGCTGGGGCTGCTGCTTTGCCTGGGTGCTGCCGGGCCTGTTCTGGTACCCTGGGATCCGCATGATATCTCGTTCACTCCCCTGGATCCCCCTTCTGCCCGTCACTGGCTGGGGGTCAATGACGGTGGCATGGATATTCTGGCAGAACTGGTGTATGGGCTGAGAAACACCGTGGTCTTCGGAATCGTTGCTGCAGCCGCCGGCCTGGTCCTGGGATCGATGGCCGGTCTTTTGGCGGCCTGGAAGGGCGGATGGATCGATCAAAGCCTGATGCGCCTGGCCGACATTGTGCTGGCGGTTCCCTCGGTCATGATTCTGATTCTGCAGGCCGCGTTTTTAAGGCCTGCCCCCTGGATCCTGGCCCTGACCCTGGGGGTGCTTACCTGGCCCACCACGGCCAGAGGGATCCGGGCCCAGGCCCTGACGGCGAAACACAGCCTGCACATCCAGGCGGCGCAGCACATGGGAGGATCATCCCGGTACATCATTTTCCGGCACCTGATGCCGGAGCTGTTTCCCATGTATCTGATCAATTTTGCAGCCAAACTGCGTATGGCGGTTTTCATGGAAGCGTCCCTGGCGTTTCTGGGACTGTTCGACCCGGCCCAGAAATCCCTGGGCCTGATGATCCATTATGCGTTGAAATATTACTATATGAACATCTGGCTCAACTGGCTGGTTCCGCCGGTGCTGCTGTTGTCCGTGCTGATCATGGGTACCACCTTTGTGACCATCAGTCTGGAGCGGATATTTGATCCCCGGCTGAAAACCGCGTTTTAACCTGAACCCGGAAGGAATGATTTTTCTGTGCTGATAACCATCCGCAACTTGACGGTTCAATATACCGAAGATGACCATTCTCTGCTGGCCCTGGACCGGATGGATCTGACCCTGGCCCCGGGCCGCATCACCGCCCTGGTGGGTGAATCCGGTTCCGGAAAGACCACTTTGGGCAAAGCGGTCATGGGGCTTTTGCCGGAAAATGCCAGGGTTCAAGGCGGGATTCGTCTGGGAAACGACAATCTGCTGGCCTTGGATGACATCCACATGACCCGTGTCCGGTGGGGGACCGTTGCCATGGTGTTCCAGAACGGGGCCGCCTGTTTCAACCCCGTGCACCGCCTTGTGGACCAGGTGGCAGAACCGTTGGTCCAGCGGGGCACTCCCAAACGTCAGGCCTTAAATCTGGCCCGGACAAAGCTGACGGACATGGGGCTGGCACCGGACCTGGCCGGCCGGTATCCCCATGAATTGAGCGGAGGCCAGATCCAGCGGGGGCTTCTGGCCATGAGCCTGATCTTGGATCCGCCGGTGCTGATTTTAGACGAACCCACGGCAGCCCTGGATGCCGTGACCAAATCCTTTGTGGCCGAAGTGATCCGGGATTGCCGTGACCAAAACAAAAGCGTGCTGCTCATCACCCATGACCTGGACCTGGCCGGGGCTCTGGCCGATGAGATCGCCGTGCTCTACCTGGGCCAGGTCATGGAGTATCTTCCGGGGCGGCATTTGATGGAACGACCGGCCCACCCCTATACCCTGGCCCTAGCCCGGGCCTTTCCCACCATGGATGCGGTGCGGGACTTGGGCGGGATCCGGGGGATGCGTTTTACCGGATGGTCCATGCCCATGCAGCGGACAACGGTAGATCCCATGTGCACACCCATGTGGCGACCCCGGATGCGTATCATCAAGGCGGACATGCCCCGCCCGAAGGGTGCCTGTTCAAGCCCCGGTGCACCCAGGCCATTCCCGCCTGTGCCATCGGGACGGTGGAAATGGAGATCACCCCGGACGGAGACCACCGGGTCCGGTGCATCCGGGGCGGCATCGCCAAAATTCTGGAATTCACTCAAGTGGCCAAATCCTATGGAAAAATAACGGCTCTGCATCCCACGGACCTGACGCTTATGGCCGGAGAAGTGTTCTGCCTGGTGGGGGAGACCGGGTCCGGCAAAACCACCCTGGCCATGATCGCGGCCGGAGCAATGTGGCCGAACCAGGGCACCCGCACTTTCCAGGGCAGGGACATGGATCAGTGGGTGAAAAATAATCCCGCCTCCCTGGCTACCCGTATCGGCATTATTTATCAAAACCCGACGGAATCGGTCAGCCACCGGCTCACCGTGTTCGAGATCGTGGCGGAACCCCTTCGGATTCACAAAACCCTAACCGATGAGCCGGAAGTGAAAGACCGGGTCCGGTCCGCTCTGTCGGACGTGCGCCTGTCCAGTGCCCCGGAGTTTCTGAAGCGTTATCCCCATGAACTGAACATGGGGGCGATCCAGCGGGTCTGCCTGGCCCGGGCCCTGGTACATGAACCCGATTTGCTCATTGCGGACGAACCCACCAGTGCGCTGGACCCCAGCGTCCAGGCCAAGGTGCTCAAGATGCTGTTGACCCTTCAGATCGAAAAAGGCTTGACCCTGCTCTTTGTGACCCATAATATCGGACTGGCACGAAAGGTGGCGGACCGCATCGGGGTGATGGCAGGCGGCCGGATGGTTGAAACCGGGGCCGCAGCAGGGATCATCCATCATCCGGAGCATGACTACACCCGGACCCTGATTCGCAGCGCCCGGGACCTGACCCGTCCCTGACCGGCAGGCCCGTCATCCTTTTGAGTGGTGTGCCTGATTTATTCCAACATGGAAAACCTGGCCTCCGGGCCAGGATATCTATTCTAAAGCAAGGAGGCCCCATGGACATCCTGTTTCATCCCATCGGAACCATTCACACCCCCTATCACACCCATGACGAGGTGCCCCATCAGCCGGATTCGGAGTCAGCCGGGAGGTTTTACATTCTGTTGAACCCGGAACTGGCTGACGGGCTATACCGGCTGGACAGTTTCAACTATATCCAGGTGTTTTTTTTCTGGACCGGCCGGACAAACCTGTGACTCTGCATGTCCGGCCCCCCAGCGGCGGGGGCATGGAAGTCGGGCTGTTTGCCAGCCGCTCTCCCCGCGGCCCAATCCCATCGGGTTGAGCACCGTCAGACTCAACAGCATCGACGGTACCCGCTTGGATATTTCAGGCATTGACGTGCTGGACCGCACCCCGCTGCTGGATATCAAGCCGCTGTTCAAAGGGCTGGATCTGAAAGAAGACGTCAATAACGGCTGGAGGGACCGGTCATGATCAATGTCAATGAAGCGTCCGCCCGGGCCATCGAGCATCTGAAAAAATTGTATCCGGATCATGAACTGGGCGAAATTTTGTTTGAAGAAGCGGAGATCACGGATGACGACCAGTTCTGGGTCGTGATGCTCAGCTATAAAAGCCCGATTTCAGCCGGCGGGGTGGGCCGGTCCATGTTTGTGGGAGACCGGGGATACAAGGTGTTCAAGCTTCTGGCGGAAACCGGAGAGATCCGTTCGGTCAAGAATCTGAGCACCAAGTAATCTTCTCCCATGGCCCGGCGGACAGGGAATCCATTGAAACCGGCGACCCTCAGGGCTAAACCATTCTTGATAAGATATACTTAGGAATGCAAAAAATTGTTTTGTTAAAACCGCAAAGGGCACGAAGAATGCCTTCCCTTGTTCCCTGGGTGGTAAAAATTTGATAGCTCTGTGGGAAAAAGTCAACGGTTCTGAAGGGCTGAACCCGATGGATTGACGTTTTGAATGAATTCACCGGGGACAGCTGTTTCATCTGGTTGAAATTTCGGGCAATACCTGTTAAAAGAAAGACTTTGAAATTTTAACAGGAAAACGGTTTCTTATGCATTACGACGGAATGATCATACGGCCCCCCAGCGAGGCGGACAGCATCCTGCTTCAGGTCACCCTGGGGTGTTCCCACAACAAATGCACCTTTTGCGGCAGTTTCCGGGAAAAGCGGTTCGCCATTAAAAAAGACGACATCATTTTTCAGGATATCGAGTATGCCAGAACCCATCTTACCCGGCAAAAAGGCTGTTCATCTGTGACGGGGATGCCATGATCGTACCCATGCGGCGGCTGGTCCCCATTCTGGAGCGGATACAAGAGCGCCTTCCCTGGGTGGAGCGGGTGGGGGTGTATGCCAACACCAAGGGCATCAGTATGAAAACCGATGAAGAACTGGAAAAACTGGCATCCCTGGGAGTGGGCATCGCTACATGGGCCTGGAATCCGGGGATGACCAGGTCCTGGCCGATATCTGCAAAGGCGCCACCGCCGACAAGATGATCCGCATGGGAAAACGGGTGAAACAGGCGGGCATTCAACTGTCGGTCACCGTGCTGGTGGGCTTGGCCGGGAAAGAACGCTCCCTGGTTCATGCCAAAGAGACCGGGCGGGTTCTGTCTGAAATCGATCCCGACTTTGTTGGGGCGTTGAGCCTGATGCTGATTCCGGGCACGGAGCTGCATGCCGATTACCAGGCCGGCCGGTTCACGCTGCCCTCCCCGGAACAGATGCTGGCGGAACTGGGCCAGATGATCGCTTCCACCCATCTGACGGACGGGCTGTTCCATGCCAACCACGCCTCCAATTATCTGCCCATCCGGGCCCGGCTTCCCAGAGACAAAGAAAAAACCCTGGATCAGATCGCTCAGGCGTTGAGCGGAAAAATCAAACTCAAACCCGAATTCATGAGGCTCTGTAACACAGGCCGCTATTAATATACTTATCAGGAGAAAACAATCATGGTCGATGCCACGGAAAATCTGGATCAACTGACGGTCAATACCCTTCGAACCCTTTGTATGGATGCGGTGCAGAAAGCCAATTCCGGCCATCCCGGCGCGCCCATGGGCCTGGCACCGGCCGCTTATGTGCTGTTCAAAAAGTGTTTGAAATACAATCCCAAAACCCGGCCTGGATAGACCGGGACCGGTTTGTGCTGTCCGGCGGGCACGTCTCTTCGTTGCTTTACAGCCTGCTGTACCTGTTCGGGTACGGCCTGACCCTGGATGATCTGAAGAATTTCCGGCAATGGGGATCCCGGACCCCGGGTCACCCGGAATACGGGGAGACCCCGGGCGTGGAAACCACCACCGGCCCCCTGGGTCAGGGAATCGCCAACGCGTGGGCATGGCCATTGCCGAATCCCATCTGGCGGCCCGTTTCAACAAGACAGATGCCTCTATCATCGATCACCATACCTTCTGCATGTGCGGGGACGGGGACCTCATGGAAGGGGTGGCCATGGAAGCGGTGTCTCTGGCCGGTCACCTGGGCCTGGGCAAACTGATTCTGATCTATGATGACAACCAGATCACCATTGAAGGGGCCACGGACATCGCGTTCACGGAAAACGTGGCAGATAAATTTTCGGCCATGAACTGGCATGTGGTTGAAGTGGAAAACGGCAATGACCTGGATGCCGTTGAAATCGCGATTCAGGCCGGAAAAGAGGAACAGGGCCGGCCGTCTCTGATCAAGATTCGGACCCATATCGCCTATGGCAGCCCGAACAAGCAGGACACGGCCGATGCCCATGGGGCCCCTCTGGGTGAGGAGGAGATCCGGCTGACCAAGAAATTTTACGGCATGCCCGAAGATCAGTCATTTTGCGTGCCAGAACCGGTGACAGCCCTGGTTGAAGAAGCTGTCACTGCCGGAGAAAACGTGGAAAACGCCTGGCAGGATATCTTTTTGTCCTACAAAAAAGCGTATCCCAGGGAAGCGGCGCTGTTTGTGGATGCGGTGAGTGGATTTCTGACAAAAGACTGGGACAAGGACATTCCGGATTTTTCCGTATCCGATGCACCGACGGCCACCCGGGCCGCCTCGGGAAAGGTGCTCAACGCCATCGCCCCGAACCTGCCGTCTCTCATGGGCGGGTCCGCCGACCTGGCCCCGTCCAACAAAACCTATTTGAACGGCGCCGCTGAATTTCAGAAAAATAGCCGGAACGGCCGGAACATCCGGTTCGGGGTTCGGGAGCATGCCATGGGCGGCATTATGTCCGGCATGTATCTGCATTCTGGGGTCCGGCCTTACGGCGGCACGTTTCTGGTGTTTGCCGATTACATGCGTCCGGCCATCCGTCTGGCCGCATTGATGAAGCTGCCGGTCATCTATGTGTTCACCCATGACAGCGTGGCCGTGGGCGAAGACGGCCCCACCCATCAGCCGGTGGAGCATCTGGCGGCCCTGCGCGCCATTCCCGGGCTTCACGTGGTTCGGCCGGCGGATGCCAATGAAACGGCCCTGGCCTGGAAACAGGCCCTGACCACCACCAACGCCCCCACTGCCCTGGTACTGAGCCGGCAGAAACTGCCCATCCTGGATGTGTCAAAACGGCACGGGGAGTTCCAGTACGGGGCCTACACCATTCGAAACCTGGGCAACGACGCCGACCTGATTCTCATTGCCACGGGCTCGGAAGTCCATGTCAGCCTGAAGGCCGCGGAAATCCTGGAAGCGGATCATGGCATTATGGCATCTGTGGTGTCTATGCCGTCCTGGGAATGGTTTGACAAGGCGTTGTCCGCTTACCGGGACCGGATTCTGCCCCCGGATGTTCCTTGCCGCCTGGCCGTGGAAGCCGGGATTGCCATGGGATGGGAGAAATATGTGGGACCGGAGGGGGCTATGATCAGCATCGAGCAGTTCGGAAGGTCTGCTCCCGGTGGAGAGGTTTTGAAGAACTTAGGCATTTCCGTGGATAATGTGGTGGAACGGGCAGTGGCCCTGGTCAAAAAATAGCCGCACAAAATAACCGCATGCAATTGGTGAGGGGGGGTATTGACAGACACCACACCCCCCGCCCCTGAGGGGCTGTATCCGGACGGAGATCTGTGGGGGATCCGACAGTCCGGATGCGCCCTCCCCTCAGAGGGCTTGTTCTATATACTGGTCACGCTCTCAACAGACGATGCCCGGGACACTGGGGGAGGAGGTATGGCATGATGATTTCCATTAAAACCGGCAGCCGGACCCAGATGATCGACATCACGGATCAGGTCCGCCGGGTGGTGGAGGGTTCCGGCATACAGAACGGTCTGGTGCATGTCTGTTCTCTCCATACCACCGGGGCGGTCACCATCAATGAAAATGCAGACCCGGCCGTGCCAACGGACATTCTGAACACCATCAACAAAATCGTGCCTTGGGATGACCAATACAGGCACATTGAAGGCAACTCCGCGGCCCATATCAAGGTCAGCCTGTTCGGTCCGTCCGAGATGGTGGCCCTGGAAAACGGGTCCCTGGTGCTGGGCACCTGGCAGTCCATTTTTTTCTGCGAGTTTGACGGTCCGAGGCACCGGAAAGTCAATGTGACCGTTCTGCAGGCAAACAGATAAGGGACGTCTTATGAAACTGATCTGGCTGCTTACGGCACTTCTGGCCGGGATGATGGCCCCGGTCCAGGCCGGATTCAACGGGAAAATGGGCCGTGGCATCGGAGATCCGGTGTATGCGGCCCTGATCTCATTTTGTGTGGGTGCCCTGGGACTGCTGGCTTACGGCCTGTTTCTGCGCATGGATTTCACCGCCGTACGTCAGGCGGCCGGTATCGAGTGGTGGGTGTGGCTCGCCGGGCTTCTGGGGGCATTTTATGTCACGTCCGTGATCATCCTGACCCCCCGGCTGGGCGCGACCCTCACTTTCAGCCTGGTGGTGGCGGGCCAGCTGCTCATGGCCGTGGCACTGGACCACTTCGGTCTTTTGGGCGTGCCGGTACAATCCATCTCCTGGCTCCGAATCCTGGGCATCGCGCTGATCACTGCGGGCGTGGTGCTGATCCGAAAATTTTAAAAGACAATTTTAAAAAGGGATTATATTTTCTGCAATCGATCGAAATCCTTTTCCAGTTTTTCAGCCTGATGTTCCTTGCCCTGCTGCCGGAGACTGTCCGCCAAGGCTTTGATCTTTTCTTCCAGCCGGGGCAGAATGTCGTTCTTCAGAGTGTCTCCCATTTTCTGCCCGGATGATTTCAGCTTTTGTTCCAGTTCCGCCATGGTGTCTTTGAGTGCCTGATATTCTTCGGTTTCCGGAATGGTTTCCAGCTGTTTCATCAGGTTGTTCATTTTTTTTCCCATGGCCTGCCACATCTGTTCCAGCGACTCGGCAGCGATGTCTGCCTGGGATTTGGTGCTACCGTCAACCACGGCATCGGCGGGAATTTTTTTACCGCCGGTTTGGGATTGTTCAATGATCACCGCTCTGGCAGACGGATTTTCAGGGGCATTGCCGATGAAAAACCGGGAATTTTCCGTGGCGCAGTCTGAAAAAGACTCTGAAATTTCCACGGACACCTCAAACGTCCCCTCTTGGGTATAGGTGATTTTTTTTACCTGCCCGACCGTGCTCCCTTCAAAGATCACCGGATCGTTTTGCTTTAATCCGTTGACCTGATCAAAGGAGATGACGAACTGGTATCCCGCGCAGCTGGTAACCACCGCCGCGCTCAGTATCACGGTGAAGATACGGAAAAAAGAAATGGAAAACCTGGAAAACATATGTCGGATTGGGATCATTAGTTGAGTTCCTCGTCTGGCTTTTTAAAGATTGGAATTTTGAGTACCTGTACCCCTTCCTTGTGAAGGGTTTTTTCCTCTTCCAGCGTAGTGGTTCCCCGGATATTTCTGTGTTCAGACGCCCCGAAGTGCATTTTCAATGCTTCTGAGGCAAACGAGGTCCCCACATCTTCGAAATTTTTTTCCACAAACCGGGCCACCCGCTCCGTCAGTTCGGCCATAGCCTCCTGTCCGGCCTGGAGAGCCTGGTGCGCTTCGGATTTCCGGGCCGGGGCCGAGGTTCTGATGGCAATGGGATGCAGCTTCTGCACCACCGAGGTGGTGTCGCAGACCGGACATTGCAGCAGACCCTGCTCCTGTTGGGATTCCATCTCCCGCTTGTCTTGAAACCATCCTTCAAACGCGTGGCCGTTGATACATTCCAGATCAAATACGATCATGATGATTCATTTCATTGGTTTTGGGAAACAAAAAAGGGTGCCCAATGCATCCGAGTTCACTAATACCGGTCAAACTATATCTGAAACCCGCTGGTTTTTCAATTGGGAAATACGGCGCCGGTCCCGTTCGGATCGGACACAGGGAAACAGGCTGTTGTTGGTGAACACCGGATGGCGGGTCAGATCGAACCGGGCCCGGGTAATGGCAGTGTCCCACAAAGGGGTGTGGGGAATCGGGGAGTAATGGGCCAGCACCGGCAGAATGCCGGCGTTTCTGACAAATGCCATGGATTCGGCCACGTCATCCAGGTTCTGATCCGGCAGGCCGCACAACAGATAAGCCCCAATCTGGCCGGGTTTGAATCCGGCATGTTTCAACGCAGAAACCGCCCTAAAGAATTCATGGGCACAGACTTTGACATCATGACGTCTGGTCCTGGAAAACGCGGCGGTTTCGAGGCCTAAACGGATGCTCTTGAAACCGGCCCGGAACATGAGATCTGCCGCTTCCGGGGTCACTTCCCGGATGTGCAGGGCATTGGGGGTATGGAAAAATAGGTCCAGATCCGATTGAATGATTTTTTCCATTAATGGGTATGCATGGCCGGGCCCGTTCACCAGCAGAGCGTCATCATAAAACGCAACGTTTTTGACCTTGTATCGGTGATGCCAGTGACAGATCTCCTCAAACACCCGTTCCACGGAGCGGCGGATCAGGCGGGGTTCCAGAAAAGAGGATGCGCAGTAGTCGCAGGAAAACGGACACCCCTTCGCTGTCAGTATCGGTGCATAGGTTAGTTTCGAGCACAGGTCTAGGGCGGGAAAGGGCGGATCCTCCGGCAGGGTATTCAGATGGAGTGGGAAACCGGTAAACCGGGATACAATTTCTTCCAGCACCGGCTCTCCCTGGCCGGCGGCAATATGATCCGCCCCGGAAAACGTCATGGCATGGTCCTGACACAAGGTGGCGTATTTTCCCCCTAAGACCACGGGCACCTCGGGAAACACCGACCGGATCACGGAAATGGTTTCCGCAACCCCTGAGGCCCAGTAGGTCATCAGGGAGGTCACAAAAATCAGATCCGGGGGATTGAGGGAAGTCAGGTCATCGATAAACCATTCCGGTAGAATCCCGTATCGTGAAAAGGTCTGCCTGGTCTTAGGAAACGGACCGGCCGATGGGGGCAACACATCCGTCGGGGCCACAGGGGTTTTCCGGAAAGGCCCCCGGCCGTCCCATCCGGTTTTCACAGGCCCTGTTTCACGAAAGTGGTACCGGTCCAGGCAGTCGATGAAACTGACACGGATGCCGGCCTGGCGCAGCATACCGGCCAGGGTCAGCAGTCCTAAAGGTTTCAGCCAGAAATCAAATGCGGCAAAGTCATGAATCCAGGGATTCACACACAGGACATGGGGGGAATCCGTCATAGAAGCGCGGTCAGTCCTCGAAATATTTCATGGAGGTCTTTTTCAGCTCTTTTCTGGAAAACAGCAGGGTATAATTTTTTTCTTCCACAGTGGCGGCAATTTTTTCCACCAGAGCCCGGCACTCGGCTTCGGTGCCGGCATGGACCATGGTGTACAGGTTATAAGGCCAGCCCGGCGCCGGATCGCGGCGGTAGCAGTGGGTGATTTCATCAAATTCGGCCATGGCCGTTCCCACCTGTTCCACCCTGGTTTCGTTCACGTTCCAGGCCACCATGGCATTGGCTTTGAATCCGGATTTCTGGTGTTTGAGCGTTGCGCCGAACCGCCGGATAATACCCCGCTGATTGAGATCTGTCAGCACGCCCAGAAACTGTTCCTCAGTGATGCCGGTCTGTTCGGCCATCTGTCGGAAAGGCCGCTGCGTCACCGGGATATCGGTCTGGAGCAGGGCGATCACTTTTTTTTCCAAATCGGTTGTCATAGGCCCCTGAAAAACATGTCAGTCGGTTTTGAATTGATCCGGGTACAATGCGGCAATGGCGGTTTCCGAAGCATCGCACACCCCTCTTTCCGTGATAAATCCGGTCACAAGCCGGGCCGGTGTCACATCAAAGGCATGGTTGGCCGCCGGACTGTTTTCGGGGGTGACCAATACCCGGGTGATCGTCCCATCGTGCCGTCCCTGGACATACCGGATTTCATCGGGATTCCGCTCTTCAATGGGGATCTCCCGGATCCCGTCGGTGATGTCCCAGTCAAACGTGGAGGCGGGCAGGGCGACATAAAAAGGAATATCATTGTCTCTGGCCGCCAGGGCCTTGAGATAGGTGCCGATTTTGTTTGCCACATCCCCTGCCCGGGTGGTGCGGTCTGTACCCACGATCACCAGATCCACCTGGCCGTGTTGCATCAGATGCCCGCCTGCATTGTCCGTAATCACGGTGTGGGGGATGCCGTGCTTTCCCAGCTCCCAGGCTGTCAGGCGCGCTCCCTGGTTCAGGGGCCTGGTTTCATCCACCCACACATGAACCGGGATGCCGGCATTGTGGGCTGCGTAGATCGGAGCGGTGGCTGTGCCGTATTCAATGCAGGCCAGCCAACCGGCATTGCAGTGGGTCAGAATATTCACCGGTTCCCCGGGTTTGCGGTCGGCAATCTCCCGGATCAGCATCAGCCCGTGGGTACCGATTTTTTGCAGTTGTCCGTTTCTTCAGCCATAATTGCCAGCGATTCGTCCAGCGCAGTCTGAATACGCTGGTCAAGAGTGGGTGTTTTCATGACTTTTGCCTGAACCCGGTTGACGGCCCAGGCCAGATTTGTGGCCGTGGGCCGGGCGTCAGGCGGTCGCACTGGCTGAAAAACCACTGATCATCCATGCCCCGGCTGCCTTCCTGAACCAGAATGACATACACCCCCATGCCACCGGTGGCGCCGATAAGTGGGGCCCCTCTGACCACCATCTCCTGAATGGCATGGATCACCTCGTCCAAATGGGTCAGGTCCTTGATGATGAACTCATGGGGCAGAAGCCGCTGGTCAATGACCCGGACCGTTTTGGTGTCCCGGTCAAACCAGATGGGCTGCATCTGTTTTCCGTCTACGTTCATGGTCGATTGTCTCCTGGCAACACCTTTGACCGCACTCAGCTACATGTGTGCGATAAACTGGTCCGCTTCCGCAATGGCACGGTTCATGTCTGTGATCAGTGCATCCACATCGGTTTCAATGGACATGGCTTCGTTTCCCAGGGCCCCGATGGCCCTGGCATTGAGGTTGTGCTTGAGAAACAGTACCATGTCGTTGAGTTTGGCCAGCACCGGCGCCATGGCCTTGGCAGACTGGTCCATGGCGGCTTCCATTTTCTGATACCGTGCATGGGTATCGGCCTTGGAGCGGCGGCTGGCAGCCTGCAGATCCGGGTTCTGGATGTCATTGATTTCGGTTTCCCATTCCCCAAACAGATCTCCGGCCACGGTCTTGACTTTGGCGATCCGGGTTTCGATCTGCTCGGCCCGGGACCGGCAATCCTCGTAACTGGATTTGATCTTTTTGTAGATCCCTTCCAGCTCTTTTCCGTCAAAGCCGTACAATGCCTGGATTTGTTTCAGTGCATCGGTGAATTCCTCTTTGGCTTCCTCCTGGCTGTCTTTGACATCTTCGACATTACCTGTCAGCAGATGCCGTTTTTCCCTGCCCAGTTTTTCCATGGCGGCATAGTAGGTGCTGCTGCACCCGGCAGCCAGAAATAGGCATATCAGGCATCCTACCCAGATGGTCATCATGTGTTTGCGGTTTTCCATACGTTTTTGCGGTCCTTTTTTCATCTGATTCCGTTTGTATAGGCTATAGGGATAACGGATCAAAATCAAGTTTTTTGTAGCTAACCCCATTGTTCGTCTGACAGGAAGGCTGTGGCGGATCCGGTGAAACCAGTGTTTGACAAAAAAGGGACGGATGCTAATTCTTTGGCGGATAGATGCAACACGCGCCATCCGGCGGCACAAGAACAGCATCGGAATACCGGAGGATATCAATGACGCTGATACTCAATATTTTGTGGTTTATTTTCGGGGGCGGTTTTATCGCCTGGCTGCTGTGGATTCTGACCGGGGGACTCCTGTTTGTCACGGTGGTGGGTATCCCGTTTGCCTGGGCCGCGTTCCGGATCGCCGGTTTGCCGCATTCCCGTTCGGCAAAGACCTGGTGGATGCCAGGGACCTGGGTGGGGAGCGACTGATCGGTACAGGGCTGGCCAAATTTTTTGGATTGTTCTGGCGGGGATCTGGCTGGCCATATCCCATATCCTTGCCGGTGCCGGCCTGTGCCTCACCATCATCGGCATCCCTTTCGGATTCGCCCATTTCAGGCTGGCAATGGTGTGTTTTGCCCCGCTGGGAAAACGGGTGGTGTATCATTGATGAAAACCGGCAACCATCATGGCCTGCGAGACCACTATTATATAATGATGAAAGTGTCAGCAGGCGGGTATCCGTTTGGCAGTTACCGTTTGACATCTTCATCCGTAGGGAGCCCAAGAGAAACCCTGTCTGCTTTAAGGAGCGTGAAAATTCGTGAAAACCCATGAACTGTGGAACGTCCATTTTTTGAACCAGATCATCGATACCATGGCCGAAGGCTTGTTCACCCTGGATGACCAGGGGATCATCACCTCCTGGAACCGGGCCATGGAAAAAATATCGGGCTTCTCCGCCCTGGAAGCGGTGGGGCAGCGATGCGACATTCTTCAATGCAGCCGGTGCTATGGGAAGCAGTGCCCGGCAGACATCCATGAATGCGGAGTGATGCGCCACGGCCGTACTGAAGCCAAGGAATGCTTTGTCAGGCACAAGGAAGGATATGATGTGCCAGTCATCAAAAACGCCCGCCTGGCAAAAGATGACCAGGGCCGAATCCTGGGCATCGTTGAAACCATCACAGATCTGACCAAGCTGTCCCTGGTCAGAAAAAGAGAGGCAGATACCCGGCGGCAGCTGCAGGAAACGTTTCGGCTGGGCAACATCATCGGCAAAAGCCCGGCCATGCAGAAGGTGTTTGAAGCCATCCGGGCCGCTGCAGACAGCCGTGCCACCGTCCTGATCCAGGGAGAAAGCGGGACCGGCAAAGAGTTGGTGGCTAAGGCCATTCATTACAACACCTCGGAAAATCAGCGGCCTCTGGTGACGGTCAACTGTTCTGCCCTGTCCGAGACCCTGCTGGAAAGTGAGTTGTTCGGCCATGTCAAAGGGGCGTTTACCGGGGCCCATAAGGATCATGTCGGCCGGTTCGAACAAGCGGACACAGGAACTATTTTTCTGGATGAAATCGGAGAGCTGACCCCGTATATGCAGGTGAAACTGCTCAGGTCCTTCAGGAGCGCGAGATTGAACGGGTAGGAGATACGAAAAAGCTGAAAATCGATATACGGATCATTGCGGCCACCAACAAGAATTTGACCGAGCTGACCCGGCAGGGAAACTTTCGGGAAGATCTGTTTTACCGGCTCAAGGTGTTCACCATTCAGATCCCACCGCTTCGGGACCGAAAGGAAGACATCCCGATTTTAACCGAATTTTTTATCCGGAAAACCGGTAAACGGGAGAAAAAGAGGATCAAGGGGATGTCACCAGGTGCCATGAAACGCCTGATGGCACATCTATGGCCCGGCAATGTCCGGGAACTGGAAAATGCCGTTGAACATGCGTTTGTGGTCTGCGCGGCCGATTATATTTCAGAAACCGATCTGCCGGCGGAAATCCAGACGGCGGAGACCGGTCAAAGACAGGCATCCTCTTCCAAATCACCTGCGGACCCTGCCATCCCGAGTCTGACCCGGGAAACGCTGGTGGAACTGTTGGATCAATGTCACTGGAACAAAGCCGAGGTGGCCCGCCGCATTGGCAAAAGCCGGACCCTGGTGTGGAAACTGATGAAAAATGGGACATCCCCCTTCAGAGAAACAAGGACAGCTTTTTTCAATGAGACAGGTCCGCGGGTCGGTTATGGATGGGTGACGATCCGGCGCTTGTCCGGTCCTTCTGCATCAGGCCGGCAACGGTGATGTTGTCGAGGCATTGGAACATGGCTTTGCTGGCCTCCACCCATACCCATCGTGACAGGCAGTCCCCTGCCTGGTTGCAGATGCCGCACTGCCGGACATCGGATTCCGCGCAATCGGTTATGGCGGTATTTTCTTCCAGGGTCCGAACGATATCTCCCACCGTGATGGCGGATGCGGGTTTGGCCAGGGCGTGTCCGCCGTAAGGACCCCGCTGGCTTTTGATCATTCCGGCCTGCTTCAGCTTCCGGACCAGCTGTTCCAGATATTTGACCGAGATATTCTGTCTGCGGGCAACCTCGCTGAGAGGCACCGGTTTTTTTTGCCATAGATGGCCAGATCAAGGATCAGACGGGTGCCGTAGCGGCTTTTGGTGGTGAGTCTCATACCGGTTTCATACTCTTGTTTTTAATGATAATAGCCAAATCGATTCATCCTTTGATGGCCGTCAATCAGGGCACTTCCAGTTCAGATGTCAGCGGACTCACACCATTTTCGCCGACACTGCCCGGAGGTTTCCGGGGCAGACGGATGGTCATGGTTGTGCCCTCATTCAAAGCGGATGTCACGTGAACCGTGCCCCCGTGCTGTTGAATCACCCGATGGGCGATGAAAAGCCCCAGGCCTGTCCCCCTGGAGCCTTTTGAGGTGAAGAAGAGGGTGAACATCTTTTCCCGGGTTTCCTGGTCCATGCCGACGCCGTTGTCCTGTATGCAGAAGCATACGGTCTCTTCCGGTTCGATGGTGACGGTCAATGATACCCGGTGGGCCGGTTTTCCCTGATCATAGGCACAGGCATCCACCGCGTTCTCCAGAAAGTTCACCAGAGCGGATTCCATCCACATGGAGTCGATTTCCATGATGCCCGGTTCGTCAGGCATAAAAACGTCACACATGACATTATTTTTCGATGCGGCCGGTTTGACACTTTTCATGACATTCGCCACAATATCCGCAACCGGCACAGGGGCGTATGTCATCTGTCTGGATCTGGCATAATTGAGGATTTCTAGAACCATTTCCCTGATTTTATCGGTCATGGTCTTGATTTGGTCGACGCCCGTGACACCCGGGCTTCGTCCTGTCGTTCCAAACCGGTTTCCAGCTGATAGATACCGCCGTCCAGGGCGGTGAGCATTCCCTTGACTCCATGGGACATGGATCCGAGCATCAGGCCCAGTGAGGTCAGGTGATCCTGAAGCTGCCGGATTTGAGTGATGTTGGTGGAGATTTCCATCACCTGGGTGATCTCGTCTTTTTCATCCATGATGGGGGCGGTGTATGTCAGGACATGGTACTGTCTTCCGGAAATGGCCGTCACAACTTCTTCGGTACTGTGAACCTGCCCGTCTTCAAACGTCTGGATCACCGGACAGTTTTCACAGGGCGTGGGCCGGTGTTTGTAAATCTGGTAGCAGTATCCGCCCACATAATTGCCGAAATGTTGTTTAAACCATTTGTTGATGGCGGTAATGCGTAGATTTCTGTCCTGAACCGAAATAAAGCAAGGCACAGAGTCAAACAACTGAAGAAAGTGGTTCCGGGCCGTGTGCAGGTCGGTGAGCCGTTGAACATACCGGTCGATTTTCCGGTTTTTCAAAGATAGATTCCGGGCTTTTTCCATGTTCAGCATCAGGGCTTTGCTGTTGATTGGAAGTTCCAAATACGCAACCGCGCCAAGATAAAAACGGTCCATGGCCCGGTCCACCAGGTTTGAAGTGCCGTAAACGATCAGCTGGGCCGTGGGATCTGTCTTAAGAAGGTCTGCGATCCTGCCGGCTGTGGTCTCCCCATCAATAAAAGGATTTCCCAGCAAAAGGTTCCATTTCTGTTTTTTCAGATGGTTCAGGATTTCCTGTCCGTCATCCGTCACAAAGACTTCATACTGATGGCGTTCAAGATAAGTACGGATCGCTTCCCCATGATCACGGTCGCTATCCATTAATAATACGGTTTCAGCCATGACACACCATCGTTCCTTTTTCTATTCGTGGTTCGTATGTGCTGTCAACCGATGGCATCTTTCACAATACGTAGCAGTGCTTCTCTGTCAAAGGGTTTTTTTACTGCGGCAATGGCTTTGGGAATGGCGTGTTCGTTTCCGGACAGCCCGGAGATCACGATGACCGGAGTGTTTTTCAGCTCTTTGATCTGCATCATCTGACGATAAAACCGCGGCCCCCATTCTCCGGGCATCTCAATATCCAACGTGATCAGGTCCGGCAGAAACCGGCGGGCGGTTTCAAGACCTTTGGCCGCGTCAAGCGCCACTTGGGTATCATAACCGTTGTCAGTGAACAAAGCGGAAAGATAGTCAAGGATATTGGGATCATCATCAATAATCAAAATTTTTTTCGTCATTATCTTCTCCCTTCAACGATTGATACTGATTACCGGACACCCGGCCCGGACAATCACCTGTTCGACATTGCTGCCAAAGGCCCGGTCGTTTGTTTCCAGCTTTCTGGAATGATGGGCCATGATGATGAGGTCGGAATGCCTTTCCCTGGCGTATTTGACGATTTCCATGTAGGGAATCCCCTCCCACACCTCCATGTCATAGCTTTTGAGGGTCTTGAGCCGGGATTCATACCGGGCGCGGATGATTCTCATTTTTTCACGGATTTTCTGTTCAATGTCGTCCTGGGACAGGAGCCGGTCACCAGACGGAAGGCCGACGGGCAGTGCATGAAAGACATTGAGTTCGCAGTCCAGAGTCCGGGCCATTTTCAGGGCAAATTCAAACGCCCTATCCGAGGCTTTTGAGAAATCAGTGCCAAAGGTGATGCTGGAAATCCCTCCCCAGAAAGAGGCGGCCGGACGGGTCACCACCAGCACCGGGCATCTGGCGGCCCGAGCCACTTTCTGCAGGGTGGTGCCGGCCATGGTTTTTTTGTAAACCCCGTCATGTTCCTCTTCCGTGCTGCCCCCTAAGAGGATCAGATCCGGTTCGACCTCTCTTGCACGGCGCAGGATTTCCCTGGCCGGAATTCCCACTGCCACATGGATGTCATAATCCAGGCCGTTTTTGAGGTAATCCGCGTAATAGGTGGTGATCTCCTCGCGAACCCAGGCAATGTAATCCTCATCCACATCCACCCGTTCACGGGTCTTGATATCCACCACCACCTGGCTGTACCCCCGGGAGGGGACTCCCAGTACATGGAAAAAATCCAGATGGGCCTGGTATGCTCGGGCAATGTTGAATGCCACCCGGGCGGCATGATCACTGGCCCGTGTCGCCGATGTGGCAAACAGAATTTTCTTGAACATGATTCCCCCCTTTGTTGGCGTGTTACTCTTCCGGTTTCATATGGTCCGGGAGGACCATCATTTTGATGATCAATGGTTTTAAAAAAGACCATCGAATGCCGATTTCATATTCTTCTTCCAAGTCCCGGATGGCGTCCCAGCAGTTGTGGCAGGGGGCGATCACCAGTTTGGCGCCGGTGGCCAGAATCTGATCCCTTTTTTTAAGAAGGGCCCGGTTGCGCTGTTTGCGGAAAACACCGATGCCGTTGAACCCGCCGCCGCCGCCGCAGCAATAGTTGTGCTCCATGTTGGGGGACATTTCAATAAAATACCCCGGGGCGACAATATGGTTCATGATGGTGCGGGTGGCTATTTTTAAACCATGGTTGCGGATATAGTTGCATGAATCCTGAAGCGTGACCGGCTCTTGGATCCGCTTGTCCGGATCTATTTTCAGTTTGCCGGATTCCAGGGCTTCTGCCAGCCATTCCACGTAATGGATCGATTCCACCGGAGGCCGGCCGTCCGGCCGTCCGGCCCAGTAAGGGCCTTCAATCACCGTGGCGCGGTGGGCATGCCCGCATTCGGTTCCCACCATCCGCTTCGGTTTGAGCCGCTTCATGGCATCGTAGACCGATACCACCTGCATTTTGCAGGCTTCCCAGTCACCGGCAAACATGGACAGGCTGGTTTGCTCCCACCCTTTGGAGGCAATGGTCCAGTTTTCACCTGCCGCATGAAACAGCACGGCCGCTTCAGCCAGGTCTTCCGGGTAATGCTTGACCTCCCTGGCGTTGACAGTGTAGAAAATATCCGCGTTTTCAACATCCACTGGTACGGTCAATCCGGGATAATCGTCCTCGTACTCCTCCACCATCCATTCGAATGTTTCAACAAAATCTTCATCGGTGACATCCATCTGGGCACGATACGCCCGGTGCATGCCCGCGCCGATTTTCAGTTCCCAGGGGACGAATCCCTGCTGGTAGAGCAGTCCCCGCAGATATCCGAACATGATGCCGGTATCAATTCCGTGGGGGCAATACATGCCGCATCGGTTGCAGCAGGTGCACTGGGCCCAGGCCACCTCCATGGCATGGCGCATGAATTCATTGCTTACCTTGCCTTTGCGCTTGACGATTTCTCCCAGCGTGGACTGGATCTTGTAGGCCGGTACCTGTCTGGGGTCCCTGTTGTTGACCTGATACAAAAAACAGCTGTCCGCACACATACCGCAATGGGCGCAGATCTCCAGCCAGGTTTTGAGGCGAGATTTCATGGTTTTCTCAATGGTGGATGCCAGCAGATCACTGTCCACATCCAGAAGCTTCATCTCTTCGTAATACTTGGTGCCACTGGAATCGGACAACAGGAAGTTCACTTCCTCCGGCGTGTTGACCGGTTTTTTATTACAATAGGTTCCTTCCGGCATGAATCATTTTCTCCTTCACAAATATTGCCAGTCGTTTTTTGGGTTACCAGGCCATTTTGGTGCCTTTCATTCCCCCGCGCTTGATGCCGAAATCCATTCCCAGTTGGGCACGGGAGGCAAAAAACAGAAATACGTGGGACATTTTGGTAAACGGGATGGCGATCAGCAGCAGTTCTCCTAAAAAGATATGCAGATTCAGCCAGAATCCATAATGTCCCACCTGATATCTGGCCATCAGTCCGGTGACAAACGGGGCCATGGCGAGAAACAGAATAAAATAATCGTATAACGTGGTCATGATCCGCACCTCTGGCAGTACCACCCGCCTGAGGATGAGGATAAAACCGCATCCCACGGCCAGCCAGGAAAGAAAATCCGCCAGGGCAGGACCCAGGGTGATCAGGGAAAACCCGGTTTTGCTTTCCAGAAACATGTTGTGGCCGGCCAGAAAAAGCGGTACCCCCACGGCACTGATATGAAATCCGAAAAACGCGGCCGTCATCACCGGTTGAGTCCGCCAACTTCTGGTCCCATAGGGGATCAGCCATTTATAGATCGATCGGGCAGCCCCTTTTATTCCGGCCCCAAGATGGGCCCGGTAGGCCACCCGGTCCAGTTGCCAGTTCAGTCCCAGAAAATACCGCACAAATCTTACCGCCATGCCGATGATACAGATACCGACGGCGATCCAGAAGAAGATTCCTGTCAAAAACGCATGCATCCGACTATGTCTCCATTTTTCATTATCACCTGATTAGTTTTCTTCATCTCTATCCGTCAGAAACCACCAGAAAAGCGGCAGGGCCACAAGAAGACCGCCCATGATCAGATAGGTGATCCCCTTGGTGTGTGCCATGAAATCCTGAAGGGTGAAAAACACGGTGTTCATTGTTGTCTTCTCCATTGATTCAAGTTAGTGTCCTGTGTCATCATGTCATGTCATGCCGGGGGGATTGGGTCGAATAATCCGGGTGTTCATGCAGCACCGGCATCCGGGTGGTGACGAAGCGGTAGATCACGATACCCAGGGTGACGATAAAGACCGACGTGCCGATTTCCATCACACTGGGGATGTATCTTTCGTGGGACGGCAGGTGATAGTTGAACGCAATAATGGAAATATTCAAGCGGTTCAGGACGATTCCGATCACAGTCCAGGCGGCGGCCCACCGGACAAATGTCAGGTTCTTTTCCCTCACGCCCATGGCGAACAAAATGGCGGGAAACGCCACAAACCCGATCACCTCCACCAGATACCACATACCCCATCCCGTGGCCAGGTACCCCCACTGGTCGTCAATGGCAATCCCCACCAGCTTGATGCCCAGGTACCCTGCCATCATAAAGGCGGCGGCTTTGGCAAATCCCATGGCCACCCCGGGCGTTTCCCGGTGGTGCGTATCGTCCATGTGTCGACTCAGGTATCTGTGGGCCAGAGTGCTTTCAAAAATCACCATGGACATGCCGGCAAACATGCTGGAAATGAAAAAATAGACCGGTAGATAGGAAGAATACCACAGGGGATGGAGCTTGGACGGAGCGATCATGAACAAGGCGCCCAAAGAGGACTGGTGCAGGGTGGACAGGACCACCCCGAAAACGGTGAGAATCAGGGTCAGTTTCACCACCACGGCCCGAATTTTTTTGAATCCCAGCCATTCAAAGGCTGCAGGTGTGAATTCGATGAACAGAACTGTCAGGTACAGGAACACGCACAGTCCCACTTCGAACAAAAGGGAGGAGGTCCCCTGGGAGACGAAAATCGGGTAGGGCAGCCGCCATGGACGGCCCACGTCATAGTGCAGGGCCAGGACCACCAGGGCATATCCCAGAAATGCCGTGAGAATGGCCGGCCGGACCGCAGAATGATACCGTTTCAGCCCGAAAAGGTAACAGGCGGCTGAAGTGACGTATCCGCCGGCTGCCAGGGCGACCCCGCACAGCAGGTCAAATCCGATCCAGATTCCCCATGGGTTGTTGTTGTCCAGGTTGGTCACCGCCCCGATACCCTGGGTAAACCGCAGCAGGGTCAATACCCCGCCCACCGCCAGTATGATGCCGATAATGACGTTGAAAGGGGTCCAAATTTTTTGGACGGTCTGTCTGCCATTGTCTGTCATGCTACTCATCCTCCTTGATCTGCGGCGGTTCCGGGTCTTTGGCCTCTGCGTCCTCCAGCGCTTTTTTCACCTCGAAATTGATGGCGGACTGTTTTTCCTGCTCCCATTTTTTCCTGAGGATTTCCATCTGGGTCTGAGCTTCTTCTTTGCTCCGGGCCACTGCTTCGGCCACTGCGGCTTGTTTTTCCTGTTCAGCAATTTTTTCCTTGCGCTTTGAAATAGCGTAGATTCCTGTCAAAAGGACCGGCCACAGGCCCACCACAACAGGGACGGCGGACAACGGCCCGGATGTAAGTTCCGGCGCGGATTTGGTACCCAGGTCCTCTCTCATGCCCACCTGTTCAAACGGAAGGCCTGAAAGATACAGCCAGCTGGTGCCGCCCATCTCATGCTCGCCGTATACATGAGGAACATACCTTTCCGGAAAGGACCGGATCCGATCCCAGGCATAGGCGATCAATTCGTTCCGTTTGCCTGAAACCAACGCGCCGGCAGGGCATTCCTCCACGCATCCGGGCCGTTTTCCCTCCTTGAGCCTGGGATGGCATAGGGTGCACTTGGTGACCCGGGGGGCCAGCGCCTTGTGATATTCATAGGCCGGAATATTGAAAGGACAGGCCACCATGCAGTACCTGCAGCCCACACACAGGCTTTCATCATAGACCACCGCCTTCCGGGGTTTTTTAAAAGCTTTGACAAAACAGGCCGATGCACAGGCAGGTTCCAGGCAATGGTTGCACTGGGCCTTGACAAACACGGGTTTTGTGCTCTCAAACCGGTTGACCACGGTGAAGACATCCGCATCGGTTCTACGTTTCTGATCCAGTACGCTCAGGTCATCAAAGGGGTGTTCCGGTTCCGGCAGGTGGTTCACCCGGTGACAGGCACGTTCACATTGACGGCATCCGATACATTTGGTGATATCATGAAGCACGCCAAGGCTCTCGGGCCAGCCGGTGAACTCCTTGCCGGACGCGCCCAGGGCCGCATCAGGAACCTCGGCGGCCTGTCCCAGTGCCGCGGCTCCGAGACATCCGATAAATTTTCTTCGGGAAATACCCATAATCAATCCTCTGCTTGTTTCATATCCAATAGGTCAATATCCTTATTTTTTTCATGGCAGACCAGGCAGTCCGTGGACGGGATCGATTCGATGCCCATTTTCTGGTGACATCCCATACACTGGCCGTGATACGCGGTCTTTAAATCCGGAATGGCCGGATCCGTTGCTGGAATCCCGTCTCCAGCAACGGCATGGCAGGCAGCGCAGCTAGGCGGTGTCATAGAGGCGGGACTGTTGTGGTGGCACCCCATGCAAAGCGTCTGCTGGCTTTTGTGGAACGTATTGGCCAAGTTACTGTCTTCCACCCGTTCAACAATCCCCTGGATGATTTTGCGGTGGGGGAAGCGGCTGGGCTGGTAGGTATCGGACAGGGTCCCGATGGTCACGGTTTCCGGAACGTCTGAGAACGTCACGTTCCGGTACTCATCAGATGCAGCTGCAAAATATTGTTGCGCACGCTGTTTCTGAAGTTCCGGGTCGTGCACCACGGTCAAATCCGGATCATTGTGGCAGGTCCGGCAGGAGGTTTCGGTCATCCAGGAACGGGACATGCTGTCATGGCACCCCGCACAATCAGGCTTGCGGGTTTCCCGGGCATGGCACCCCACACAGCTGCCGGAGTCGGTGTCGGCATGCATGGCCTGTTCGAGCCGGACAAAACCGCCTTTTTCATGTCCTTTGGGTGTGTGGCACTGTGTGCATGATTCCAGGGAGTCATGATGGCAGGTCCGGCAGGAAACGACCGCTGTTTCATGGTTTTTGTGATCAAAAATCACCGGAGCCATGCGGTAGACGGTTTCGTCGGTTTCTGTCGTTCCTCCGGTCATAAAAACCGCATCCGGCTGATTCCGTTTCATGCGGGGCGGATTTTCTATGGCCGGCAGTTGAGACCGGACGCTGGCTGCATGACATCCGGCGCAGTCCACCGGGCCGGTTTTCACGCCCAGATCTTTTTTCTTCAGGTGGCATGCCACACATGCGTCATGGGATGCTTCCCGGATTGATCGGACCCCGTCGGTTGGATCTTCCTTGTGACAGTAAATACAGGCGCTTTCAGTCCCTTTTTTCATGACGATCTGCTGAAGTGATTCGTCGTACTCATGATGACAGGCCTGGCAGTTGTCAGAAGAACTATTCGGGTTCGGAGCGGCAATGTGGTCAGACACTTCATGAATGTAATGAAGGGATCGGTTAAAATCGATTTTTTCCCAATGGGTACCGGGTTCAGGGTCGGGCACGGACGTGCCGTGACATTGCCGGCATTCCGCCGTGGTGGGTCCGGTTGGTTTGCCGGCTGATTTCTGCTGTTCATGGCACACGATGCAGTTGTCATGGTAAAGTTCCATGGATGCCGGCAGGTCCGTTCGTTGAAACTTGAAAACGAGCGTTCCTTCTGTTTGGATATGGCATTGGAGACATTTTCCCTCGGCTGATTCCGTATGGAGGGTGTGCAGAAACGGCACCGGCGGCATGTCCTCTGTGCCGGTTTCCGGCGGCAAATTGATGATGATCCGGTCCGGGGGGATTGTGGGGTTGGATTCTTTTTCCAGGAAGGCCTTCCCAGGAAAAGGAAACATGAACAGGATCATTCCTGCTGCCGTGATCCATAGATATGCGGTCCGTTTTGCCATCTTCCTATCCTTGAAATACGTTTGAGTTGAAATTTGTCATTTCCATTAAACCAACCAATTTAATATGAAATTTTCCTACTGTTTTAATATGAATAAGTCAACCCAAAAATGACCTGTTTTAAAAAAATCTGATCGGTAGGTGTTGACCGTGAATTTTCAATGGGATAAGGTAACCGGAATCAAAACCGGTAAGCGTCAGACATCCCTCTGTCCGGCTCAGCAGATCGCTGCCTGCCTTACAAATTCAGGGAGGCGGTATGCAGGAAAAGAATCCGTCATTGGATAACAACGGGAAGGGTGGCGGTGACAATGCTTGTTGCGGTTCCTGAACCGGGTATTTCTCATTTCATGGATACACAGGTAAAGCGCCTCATGTCACGCTTTTCTTTGAGTTACGTCAGAGAAGACACCTGTGTAGAATATTTTCTCAATGACACTGGAAAACAGACCCTGGTATCGTTGAATCTGGTTTTGTCCCATGACCGGTTCTCAAAAGGGCTCTATGTTTCCAAATTCTACCCCCAGCTGTTTTTGGAGCAGGATCACCGGTTTCTGTCAGCAGCCTGTTTTTATATGATGGTTCATCATAGTGCCGGGGTGTTCGGCCTGGCGGACCACTGCCGGGTGTCTCTTGAAACCGGCACGGATGTGTTTGATGAATTTTATTCCCGCCTGCCGGAATTCCATTTCAGAATCGCTTATCAACGTCCGTGCCGGCGCGTGTGCCTTTACGGCAGTTATGAACGGCTGTCTATCGATACGGCATTTATTAAAGAAAACAAAAAATTGTGTCTGTAATCCGCATGGGGTTGTGATATAATTCATCCTGGCCCTGCGGATGAATCGAATCGGGCCGGAAAAGGGGATGATACAGATAAACAATAATTTCTGATCCCAAGGAGAATGATGCTCAGTGTGGTTCAAACCCCATCTCCCGGCACCTCCCGGGTGATGTTCAGAGGAGACTGCCTCAGGTTCACCCTGGCGTTGAACAGGGAGACGGCCGGAAATGCCTGGGTGCGCACCAACCTGGGGACCGCGGCCATTGCCCGTGCAGAGGTCATCGCCCGGGTGGAGAAAAACGAGATCAAACTGGGTGAAGGCTGGTATGATATCCAGATGTCCCGAAAGGACCCGGTCACCTTCATGATCCGGCTGCCTTTACATCAGACCGGGTATTTTCAGGCCAAATGTTTTTTCATTCCGGAAGGTCAGACCGACCCCGTATGGCCGGAAGGGGACAACTGCATCATCAATGTGGAGCCGGCCGGCACCTGCTGCGCCAATATCATTTATAACGCGTTTGTCCGGCAGTTCGGCCCGGCCAGAAACGCCTCAGGCAAAGGCCTGGACCGGTCCCTGGTACCGCTGATGGAAACCCTGGACGTAAGCGGATTTACCGTGATCCCGGAATCCGGAAAATTCCGGGATCTGCGGGACCAGGTGGGATTCATTTTTTCCACTTTGGGGTGCCGGGCCCTGCACCTGCTGCCCATCCATCCCACCCCCACCACTTACGCCCGTATGGGCCGGTTCGGCAGTCCTTATGCAGCGCTGAATTTCACGGACGTGGATCCGGCCCTGGCCCGGTTCGATCCGGCGGCTACACCCCTGGAGCAGTTCATGGAGCTGGTGGACGCAGTCCATTACCACAACGGGTACTTGATTCTGGATATCGCCATCAACCACACCGGCTGGGCCGCAGCCATTCATGAAACCCATCCGGAATGGCTGGTGCGGGGAGAAGACGGCAAAATCAAGGCGCCCGGGGCCTGGGGTGTGGTGTGGGCCGATCTCACCAAGCTGGATTATTCCCATACGGATCTGTGGCAGTATATGGCAGAGATTTTTCTGCTCTGGTGCCACCGGGGGGTGGACGGATTTCGGTGTGATGCCGGGTATATGATCCCGGTGGATGCCTGGGAATACATGACAGCCAAAGTCCGGCAGGAATATCCGGACACGTTGTTTCTGCTGGAAGGCCTGGGCGGGCCTTTGAAAACCACCCGGGAGATTCTGGGCCGTGGTAATTTCAACTGGGCCTATTCCGAGCTGTTTCAGCACTATACCCGGGAAGAGATCACCCGATACCTCCCCTTTGCCCTGGAGGTGTCCGACACCTGCGGTCATATGGTTCATTACGCGGAAACCCATGACAACAACCGGCTGGCATCGGTGTCCAATACGTATGCGAAAATGCGGACAGCTTTGTGTGCATTGTTTTCCGTGTCCGGCGGCTTTGGATTTGCCAACGGGGTGGAATGGTTTGCCGCTGAAAAGATCAATGTCCATGAGTGTCCGGGGCTCAACTGGGGCGCCAGGAAAAACCAGGTGGATTTTATCCGGCGGCTCAATACGATTCTGAAAACCCATCCCACTTTTTTCAAGACCGCACAGCTGACATTCATACACAAAAATGAGACCCAGGCCCTGGCCCTGCTGCGGTCCCATCCAAAGACCGGTAAAACACTTCTGGTATTGGTGAATCTGGACTGCGAAGAGCCGTCACCGGTCTTCTGGCAGAGATCGGATATGGGGACTGACCGCAAGGAATGGATGGATCTGTTGACCGGTACTCCGGTCTCTTTGCTGACAGATGGCCCGGCGGCCGGCATCACCTTGGCACCCGGCGAAGCTATGGCCCTGTCTCCGGACCCGGATGAGGCCCGGACATTGGCGGCTGATCCGCATCAGGACGAACACACCCCGGCCCCTGTGCCGGAACAGGTGCTGGATCAGAAGTTCAGGGCCGGGGTCCTGGCGGTAAAAACCGCAATCCATGGGTACACGGATGTGGGCGGTCTGGACTTGGACAGGGCGGCCCGTCATCTGTCAGAGGATCCAGTGGAATTCATCCGCTCCTTTTTTCCCGAAAATTCGGAAAACCGGGTGATCCCCTTTGATGTCACTAAGGACCTGAAGCGCCAGGTCATGGTGCCGCCCGGATTTTTTCTGCTGGTGAAAAGCCCGGTGGGGTTCCGGGCGGAAATCCTGGATGCCAGGGATCCTGAACGAAGAATTCTGGGGGATACGAACCAGCAATCCCTGGGATATGAAGAAGGGCTGCCCTTGAAAACCGGCGGGTTTTTTGCCCTGTTCATGCCCAGAACATTCCGGAAAAACCATAAACCCTGCCGCCTGAATCTGCGAATGTTTTATCCCGGAAAAATCCAGGCGGCCTCGGCCTCCCTTCTGTACCTGGCCCTCTTTGACACTCTGCACCTGAAATCCACCTTCACCCGGCGCAAAATTGCGGCCGATCCCGGACTGACCCTGCTGGGAGCCACCTGCACCGGGGGCATGATGCGTGCCCCCGGAGACTGGGGACAGCTGAACAGCCGGTATGACGCGTTGATGGCAGCAAATCTGAATCCCGGCATGCCTGAGAACCGGTGGATGACCCTGGCCCGGTGCCGGATCTGGGCGATTTTCCAGGGCTATTCCAGGGAGCTGGCCAAGGATTGTCTTCAGAGTTTCATGTTTTCCTATGACAATGCCGGCCGGTGGCGGTTCCATGTGCCGACCTCCGAGGGAAAATATTATGTGCTGGACCTGATCATGATGCTGTCGCCCCGGGACAACCGGGTACGCCTGTCCATCACCCGCCCGGAGGTGAAAAACAATCGGGAGCGGATCCTGTCCGATGACCTGTCCGTGACATTGATCATCCGGCCCGATGTGGAGGACAGAAGCTTTCACGACACCGTCAAGGCGTTCACCGGTCCGGAGACCGACTGGCCGGCGAAGGTTCGTTCTCATGGCACCGGGTTTGATTTTTCCCTGTCAACGGGCCACACCTTGTCCATGGGGATTGAGGCTCCCGGCCGGTTTGTCCATGCGCCCGAATGGCAGTACATGGTGCATCGGCCTTTGGAAACGACCCGGGGGCTGGATCCGGGCTCGGACCTGTTCAGCCCGGGATATTTTTCTTTTGAATGTACCGGGGGCCACACGGCCGAGCTGACGGCCTTCGTGCACAACGGCCGGATTCCGGATCCGGATGTGTGGCCATCCCCTGTCTTTGAATCCGGATTTCCTATGGAAAAGGCCCTGATCCGGGCCATGGATGTTTTTCTGGTGGACCGGGGGCCGGACAAAAGCGTGATAGCGGGCTACCCCTGGTTTCTGGACTGGGGCCGGGACAGCCTGATTTTCTGTCGAAGCCTGGTGGAACTGGGCCGCCAATCCGAGGCCAGAGCCATCCTGCATCTGTTCGGCCGGTTTGAGCGGCAGGGAACACTTCCCAACATGATTTGCGGCGAGGACGCCGGTAATATCGAAACATCGGATGCGCCGTTATGGTTTTTGGCCTGCTGCCGGGATATGCTAGAAAAAACCGGTGATACCGGGTTCTTGGCCCAGGATCTGGATGGCCGGACCCTGAAACAGGTGGCTCTGGATATGACACGGTCCATTGAAACCGGCACTCCGACCGGAGTGAAAATGGACCAGGAAACCGGACTATTGTTCAGTCCCTCCCATTTCACCTGGATGGATACCAATTTTCCGGCCGGGTCCCCCCGGCAGGGGTATCCGGTGGAGATCCAGGCCCTGTGGCACAATGCCCTGACTTTTCTGGAAATAATCGATCCGGGGAGCGGATGGGGACGGAAGGCAGACCAGGTCCGGCTGTCCATTGAGTCATTGTTCTGGAATGAGGCGCAGGGATATTTCAGCGACTGCCTTCAGGGTGACGGGCCTGCCAGAAAGGCTTTGCCCGATGATGCCCTGCGGCCCAATCAGCTGCTGCTGTTCACCCTGGGCGTGATGCCGCCGGGTGAAAAAGCCCGGAAAACAGTGGAGACCTGCCTGGAACTGCTGGTGCCCGGGGGGATTCGAAGTCTGGCCGACCGGGAATTGGCCGTGCCGCTGCCGGTGGTTCACGACAAAAAAGTGCTCAATGATCCCCATCATCCGTATGCCGGGGTGTACCAGGGCGATGAGGATACCAAAAGAAAACCGGCCTATCACAACGGCACGGCCTGGACCTGGCCGTTTCCCGTATTTTGCGAAGCCTGGGCAACGGTGTATGGTAAGTCCAGCCACACCGCCTGCCTGGCCTGGCTGGGCAGCATGAAACATCTGATGAGAACCGGGGCTGCCGGATATATTCCCGAGATTCTGGACGGGGATTTCCCCCACACCCCCCGGGGGTGTGATGCCCAGGCTTGGGGGGTGAGCGAGGCAACTCGGGTGGTTCATAAATTATCCCCAAGGAGATCCTGACGGTCATGAAAACCATACAGATTTATAAAGTATATCCCGCCATTCCCGAACCATTGAGGTTTCTGGGGGATCTGGCCAGAAACCTTTGGTGGTGCTGGAACGATGACGCCATTGATCTGTTCCGCCGGATCCGTCCGGAACAATGGGAAAAAGTGGGGAAAAATCCGGTGGTTTTTCTGGCCCATATTTCTCAGCACCGGTATGAAATCCTTTCCAGGGATGAAAGCTTTCTGGGGCACCTGGCGCGGGTAAAAGCCAGATTTGAAGCCATGTCCACTGAAATGTCCCGGGTTCCGGATCTGACCATGGCCATGGGGTCCGGTGACACGGTAGCCTATTTTTCCATGGAATTCGGGTTGCATGAATCACTGCCTTTTTTGCCGGGGGCTTGGGGGTGCTGGCCGGTGATCATCTCAAGGCCTCTTCCGCACTGGGCCTTCCGTTGACCGGCATCGGCCTGCTTTACCGGGAAGGGTACTTCCGCCAGTACCTGGACCACAATGGGTGGCAGCAGGAAACCTACCCCATTGTCGATGTGTTTGATCTGCCGATTCGAAAAGTCACTCAGGCATCCGGCAACGATCTGGTGATCGACATTCCGGGGCACGGCGGAATAATTCATGCCTGCGTCTGGGAGATTCATGTGGGAATGATCCGGCTTTTGCTGCTGGATACCAACCTGCCGGAAAATCCGGAACATATCCGGAACATCACCTCCCGGCTGTATGCCAGCCACGGTGATATCCGGGTGACACAGGAAGCCCTGCTGGGAATCGGGGGTACCCGGGTTCTCAAAGCCATGGGCCTGTTTCCGGCGGTTTGTCACATGAATGAAGGACATTGTACCTTTGCGGGGCTGGAGCGGATCTGTCAGATCATGGAACGGTTTGACCTCAATTTTCAAAGTGCGTCTCAAATCTGCCGCCGCACCACCGTGTTCACCACCCATACCCCGGTGGAGGCCGGGCATGACGAATTTGAAACCCATCAGGTACGTCCCTATATTGCGCCGTATGCGGAAAAATTCGGTATTTCCGTGGATGAACTGTTGTCCTGGGGAGAGGTTCCCGGAAACGGCAAAAACGCAAAGTTTTCCATGTTCTGTTTAGGCGTTACGTTCTCAGGATATATCAACGGGGTCAGCCGGCTTCATGGCGAGGTGGCCAGGAACATGTGGCAGAAATTGTGGCCGGGCCGGCAAAAAGAAGAGATCCCCATTGATCATGTCACCAACGGGATACATATCAATTCCTATATATCCCGCCACAAAAACGCATTGCTGGAGCGCTATCTGGCGGCCGACTGGATTGAGCGGCAGTCGGAACCGGCCCTGGTTTCCCGCATTGACGACATCGAGGATGTGGATCTGTGGCATGTGCATGAACTGGACCGGTCCAACCTGATCCGAAAATGCCGGCAGCTGCTGATGGCTCAGTATGAACGGCGCAATGCGGCTCGGAACCTTCGGGATGAGGTGGCCGGCGCCCTGGATCATCGGGTATTGACCATCTGTTTTGCCAGACGGTTTGCCACCTATAAACGGGCCGGCCTGCTGTTCAGGGATCCCCAGCGGCTGACCCGGCTGATCACCAGTGTGGATTATCCGGTCCAGCTGGTGTTTGCAGGAAAGGCCCATCCCAATGACAACGACGGCAAAGACCTGATCAGACGGATCGTCGAATTCGCCCGGCAGCCGGCCGTGCGGCATCGGATCGCCTTTTTGGAAAATTATGATATCAATGTCGCAAGATACATGGTTCAGGGATGTGATGTGTGGCTCAATACGCCGAGACGACCGTTTGAGGCCTGCGGGACATCCGGAATGAAGGCGGCGGCCAACGGCGGTCTGAACCTGTCCATTCTGGATGGATGGTGGTGCGAAGGATATGATGACAGCCGGGGCTGGCGGATTGGAAACGGGATGGATTACGATGATCCGGATTATCAGGATGAAGTGGAAAGCCAGGCATTGTTCAATGTCCTGGAAAATGATGTGATTCCGGTTTTTTATGACCGGAAACGGGGAAATCCACCCAAAAAATGGATTCAGATGATGAAAGCGGCCATGAAAATGGCCATTACCGATTTTTCCAGTGACCGGATGGTGAGAGAATACACCAACCGGTTCTATCTGCCGGCAGCCGGACACCTGCGGGATCTGACAGAGGATTCAGCCAGAAAAGCCAGGGATCTGGCCTTGACCCAGTCCCGGCTCAATGCCCTGTGGTCCCATATCCGGGTGTCTGAACCCCGGATAAAACCCGGAGGGGATTTTGCCGTGGGAGATACGTTTAGCGTGATGCTCGAGGTATTTCTGGGAGAACTGAGCCCGGACGAGGTGGAGGTTCAGATATATCACGGTCGGCTTCGGGGTACCGGAGAGCTGGAAAACAGCCGCGCCGAAACCATGAAGCTGCAAAGTACCATTGCTCCGGGGACCCATGTCTACGGATGCCGGGTGATGTGTTCGGATTCCGGGCGTTTCGGGTATACGGCCCGGGTGATTCCCAGGGGAGATGTCGTGTTGCGCATCACACCCGGCCTGATCACCTGGGTGGCGGGGGGTGAATAACCCATCCACGCCGCCCCATGATGAAGTGACAGACGATCAATCAACAGGAGTGGGCAGATGGCACAAAAACCCAGAATTCTGATTGTGACGCCGGAAGTCAGTTATCTTCCGGAGGATATGGGCAACCAGTCCAACTATTCCGCCAAGGCGGGAGGCCTGGCGGATGTGTCTGCCGCCCTGATTTCCGCCCTGTTCGATCTGGGGTGTGATGTCCATGTGGCCCTGCCGGATTACCGATCCATATTTGACGGTGCCACCACCAAAACTCACAGCCGGGAATTGGCAAAGATCCGCAAAAGGCTGGATGAAGAGCGGATTCACCTGGCTGCGGACCGGGCGTTTTTCTATTTGAACAATGTCTATTCCGGGTATTCGGACATGGACTTGAAGGTGTCTCTGGCGTTTCAGCGTGAAGTGATCAATAACATCATGCCCAGAGTGGGGCCGGACATCATTCACTGCAACGACTGGATGACCGGGCTGATTCCGGCCATGTCCAGGAAACTGGAGATCCCCTGCCTGTTCACCATCCACAACATCCATACCATGACCTCCACCATGGCGGAGATCGAAGACCGGGGCATTGATGCGGCGTCCTTCTGGCAGTGGCTGTATTTCAAAAAGCCGCCCGTGAATTACGAGGAAAGCCGGGACAGAAACCGCGTGGATTTTCTTTCCTCCGGTGTGTTTGCCTCCCATTACGTGAACACGGTGAGCCCCACCTTTTTGCGTGAGATTGTGGAGGACCGGCATCCGTTCGTGGAAAACTGTCTCAAAACCGAACTGTCCAACAAATATTTTGCCGGATGCGCCACAGGCATTCTCAACGCGCCGGAACCGGAATTCAATCCGGCCGTGGACGAGATGATCCGGTACAATTACGGCCCGAAAAATCACAAACAGTTCAAGGCCGCCAACAAAACCTATCTGCAAAAGATCCTGGATCTGGAGGAAGACGATAACGCGCCTTTGTTCTTCTGGCCGTCCCGGCTGGATCCGGTTCAGAAAGGGTGCCAGCTGCTGGCTGAGATCATGTATCAGGTGGTGGAACGGTACTGGGATCAGGGGCTGCAGATCGTGTCTGTGGCATCCGGGGCGTATGAAAAATATTTTCACGAGATCGTCCGGTTCCATGGGATCGGCCGGCGGGTGAGCATTTGCGGGTTCAACGAAGGGTTGTCCCACCAAGCGTTTGCCGCCGCTGATTTCATTCTTATGCCCTCGGCGTTCGAACCCTGCGGCCTGCCCCAGATGATCGGAAGCATTTACGGGGCCCTGCCCATCGTCTTTGATACCGGCGGACTGCACGATACCGTGACTCCGCTGGATTTGTCAGCCGGCACAGGCAACGGATTCCTGTTCAACGTGCATGATGCCCAGGGGCTTTCCTGGGCCATGGACCGGGCCATGGATTTTTATATGATGGATGAACAGACCAAAGAACAGCAGATAAACCGGATCATGATCGACAGTGTGCTGGCCTTCAACCACTCCCGGTGCGCCCAGGCGTATATCGATCTGTATGAAAAAATGCTCCAGAGGCCTTTCCTTGTCTGATTCCGGGATATTCAACGATCCTGGGCTGTTGCCCTATGCCGGGATTATTCGTTTCAGAAACCGGGCCGCCCGGGACCTTGAAAAACGGATCCGGGCCGGGCATGACGGATCCCTGGCCGGATTTGCCGATTACCATCTCCGGTTCGGGCTGCATCCAGATCCTTCCCGGCAGCAGTGGGTATTTACGGAATGGGCCCCCAATGCCATGGACATGTTCATCCTGTGTGACAAAAACCTTTGGCAGTGTGTCCCGGAATTCCGCGTTCCCAAAATCGATGAACAGGTGTTTCAGGCCCGGTTCGAGTCAGACATGTTTTGCCACGGGGACCTGTACCGGCTGAAAGTGATCTGGCCCCATGGACAGGGGGACCGGATTCCCACGGCAGCCCGGCGGGTGGTCCAGGATCCGTGCACCCTGATTTTCAATGCCCAGGTGTGGGAACCGCCGGAACTTTATATGTGGCAGACCCAGTCACCCGCAGGGCCTGAGGGGACGTTTCTGATCTACGAGGCCCATCCCGGCATGGCCCTGGAAGCCGAGCGCATCGGCACCTGGAAGGAGTTCCGGCGCCATATCCTGCCCAAAATTGTCGATGCCGGGTATAATACCATCCAGCTGATGGCGGTGCAGGAGCATCCTTATTACGGATCCTTTGGATATCACGTGTCCTCGTTTTTTGCCCCTTCTTCCCGGTTCGGCACACCCGAGGACCTCAAGTCTCTCATTGATGCGGCCCACAGGCAGGGTATCCGGGTGCTCATGGACATTGTCCATTCCCACTGTGTGAAAAACGAGGTGGAAGGGCTGTCCCGGTTTGACGGCACTCTGCACCAGTTTTTCCATGACGGCCCCAAAGGTTCCCACCGGCTGTGGGATTCCCGGTGCTTTGACTATGGTAAATCTATGGTGATCCGGTTTCTTTTATCCAACCTTAGGTACTGGATCGAAGAGTTTCATGTGGACGGGTTCCGGTTTGACGGGGTCACTTCCATGTTGTTCGAAGATCACGGTCTGGGCCGGGCTTTTGTGAGTTATGCCGACTATTTCGGACCAGATGTGGACACCGATGCCTTGAGTTACCTGTATGTCGCCAATCAGCTGGTGCACGACCTTAATTCAAATGCACAGACCATTGCCGAGGATGTGAGCGGGTATCCCGGTCTGGCTGCCCCGGCTTCTGACGGTGGATATGGATTTGATTTCCGGTTTGCCATGGGTATTGCCGATTTCTGGATTAAACTGGTCAAGGAGACCCGGGACGAAGACTGGCCCGTGGGACGTCTGTGGCATGAACTGACCAACCACCGGGCCGAAGAGGCCACGATCTCCTATGCCGAATGCCATGACCAGGCCCTGGTGGGGGACAAGACATTGATGATGCGCCTGATGGGCGCCCGGATCTATACGGACATGCACAAGGAACGGGCCGGTATCGAGACCTTTCGGGCCGTATCCCTGCACAAGATGATCCGGCTGGTGACCCTGGCCGCGGCCAATGCCGGATACCTCAATTTTATGGGCAATGAATTCGGTCATCCCGAATGGGTGGATTTTCCCTCGGAACGGAACCATTTTTCATTCAAATATGCCCGGCGCCAGTGGTCGTTGAAATATGATCCGGACCTGCTGTATCATGCGCTGTATGTATTTGACCGGCAGATGATCCGCCTGGCCGAAGATTTCACCCTGTTTGAATCCGGCGACCCGGTTCTGACCTACATCCATGAGGACCAAAAGGTGATGGCTTTTGCGAGAGACAGCCTGTTTTTTGTGTTCAATTTTCATCCTGTCTGCTCTTTTTTCGACTATCAGGTGGATGGGCCGCCGGGCAGATACCGATCGATTCTGGATACGGATCAAGCGGTTTTCGGAGGCCATGACCGGATAGGGCCGGACCAGGTTTTTTCTCCGTTCCGGATGGCGATGCCGGTTCAAGCCGGCACCGGCTGTCCTTGTACCTGCCCTCCCGCACCGCCCTGGTGCTGGAGAAGAGACCGTAAAAAGCGGTCACCGCAGATTTTTGCACCATGGGCGCATTGAACCGCGGGCGGTGGCAGGCAGCCGGAGATGCCTGCTTTTACCAGAGGTCTTTTTCCTGAATCTGGGATTTGATTCCCCAGATGTCCTCGGCATAGGCTTTGATGGTCCGGTCACTGGAAAAGAATCCGGTGCGGGCGGTATTCATCAGTGCTCTGGCGCTCCAGTCGCCGGTCTGCTGATAATCTTGGGCAATGGCTTGCTGGGCAGCAGTATAGGCCCCGAAATCGGCCAGGTTCAGGAACTGATCCCCCGGAGACATGAGGATGTTGAAAAGGGGGCGAAAAATACCTGGCTCCGAAGCACTGAACTGGTCGGATCTCAGAGCGAAGATGACCCGCCTGAGGCGGTCGTCTTTTTCCAGAAATTCCCGGGGCTGGTAACGGGGCCGTAGCGCCACCACTTCATCCACGTTCAGGCCGAAAATGTACATGTTTTTTCGCCCACCTGTTCGAGAATTTCGATATTGGCCCCGTCCAGGGTGCCGATGGTCAAGGCGCCGTTCATGGCGAATTTCATGTTGCCGGTACCGGAAGCTTCCATGCCGGCGGTGGAAATCTGCTCGCTGACATCGGCTGCCGGAATGAGCCGTTCCGCCAAAGATACCCGGTAATCCGGGAGAAACACCACCTTGAGCTGCGGGTTCACGGCCGAATCCGAATTCACCACACTCGCCACATTGTGGATCAGCTTGATGATCAGTTTGGCCGTCTGGTATCCCGGGGCTGCCTTGCCCGCAAAAATGAAGGTCCGGGGAGACCCGATATCCTTATTGTCCTCTTTGACAGATAAATACAGGTGGATGATATGCAGGATGTTGAGCATCTGCCGCTTGTACTCGTGGATCCGTTTGGCCTGGATGTCAAAGATGGAAGACGGATCCACAGTTTCGGACACCGCGCGTTTGATGTAGTCTGCCAGGGATTGTTTATTGCCCTGTTTTACGGCCCGGTACCGTTCCAGGAATCCGGGATCGTTTTGAAACGCTTCCAGCTCCCATATCAGGTCCAGGTCCGCGATCCATCGCCGGCCGATGGCATCGGTGATCAGTTTTGCCAGTTCAGGGTTGCACGCCACGATCCAGCGCCGGGGGGTGACGCCGTTGGTTTTGTTGTTGAATTTCTCAGGCCACAGGGAATAGAATTCAGGCACCAACTGTTTTTTGACCAGTTCGGAGTGAATTTTGGCCACGCCGTTCACCGAATGGCTGCCAACGATGGCCAGGTGGGCCATGCGCACCTGCTGTTCATGTCCTTCCTGAATGATGGACATCTTTGCGATCATCTCATGGTTGTCGTTGCCGAACCGTTCTTTGACCTGGACGATGAACCGGCGGTTGATCTCGTAAATGATCTGCATGTGCCGGGGCACGACCCTGTTCAGAATAAACACCGGCCAGGTTTCCAGGGCTTCAGGCAGAAGGGTGTGGTTGGTGAACGCAAGGGTTTTGACCGTGATGTCCCAGGCGGTTTCCCAGGTGAGGGTTTTTTCGTCCACCAGTATCCGCATCAGTTCTGCAACGGCCAGGGCCGGATGGGTGTCGTTAAGCTGAATGGCCACATAGTTCTGAAGCTGTTCAATGTTGTCATGCCGTGTTTCAAACTCCTGGATAATATCCCTCAGGGCACAGGCCACCAGGAAATATTCCTGAACAAACCGAAGTTCTTTACCCATTTCTTTGGAGTCGGACGGATACAAAATTTTGGTAATGCTTTCAGACTGGATTTTCCGGCTGACCGCCTTGATATAATCTCCGTCATTGAAAATATCGATGTCAAAATCTCTGGATGCTGCGGCTGAAAAAAGCCGGAGTCGGTTTACGGTTCTCCCCCGGTGGCCGGATACCATAATATCATGGGGCCGGCCGATGAAAAGTTTCTTTCGGATCCATTTGGGTGTATAGTACCCCTTCTCATCCTGACGTTCTTCAATTTTTCCATAAATGGGCAGGATATATTGATCTCCGGATCGGCGAATCAGCCAGGGTGAAGAGCGGTTGGGCCAGTAATCCGGCCTTTCACGCTGATATCCGTTGACAATGATCTGGCGGAACAGTCCGTAATCATAGTTGATTCCATAGCCGCAGCCGGGCATGTCCAGGCTGGCCATGGAGTCCAGAAAACAGGCGGCCAGCCGCCCCAGACCTCCGTTCCCCAGGGCCGGGTCCTGTTCCTCTTCCACCAATTTTTCCAGTTCCATGCCCTGTTTTTTCAAAAAACGGGCACAGACGTCGAAAATACCCAGGTTCAGCAGGTTGTTGGTCAACAGCCGCCCGATAAGAAATTCCATGGACAGATAATACACCTGTTTGGCATCGTTTTTTTCATACCGTTTCCGGGTGTCGAAATGAATATCCATCAGGTATTTGCCCATAGCATAGCAGACGGCGTTAAGCTGGTCTTTTTTCGTGGCCTCGGACAAGGGTTTGCCCAGCGTATATTTGACATATTGCTGAAACGAAATTTCGAAACTGGTAAAATCAAAATAAGCCATCTCTGCCCCCTGTGTGTCTAAAATCTAAGCGGCCCGGCTGATGCCGGACCTGCATCGTATTCGACGGCAATCTCTGGATCAGCCCTCTGCGGTCAGGGTCCTTAGAACATCTTCCTTACCGATGATCCCCACCAGTTTTTTATCTGCCACCACCGGGATGGTATGAAAATGTTTTTCCACCATCAGAGTGGCGATCTCACTGATCGGCGTGTCCGGGGTAACGGTGACTACATTTTTGACCATGGCCTGGGCCACAGTGGCAGCGGCAAGCTTTTGAAATTCGTCATCCAGCTTTTTTGAGGAGAACAACGGGAAAATGGAATCCAGAATGGTGAAGATCGGGGGGCAGGCATCTCTTTCTGCTGAAAGATCAGATCACTTTGGCACAGAATCCCTTTCAGGTCTCCCCGGTCATCGACCACCGGAACCCCGTTGATATGGTTTTCAAGCAGGATTTTACCCGCCCGGGTAATATCAGTGTCCGGGGTAACGGTGATGATACGGGTCTGCATAATATCGCGGGCTTTGAGCATGATGGTCTCCTTTCCGGATTATGGGGATTGATGGTATAAACAGTGAACTGAATTATACGCTAAACGCCCATTTACAACAAGCACAGAAAAACAGTCGGAAAAAAATTGACTTTCCTGGGAATGGTGGTCATTATCTGTTAAGGTGAATGTGGTGTTTCAATCAACCCTCATACAAGGAGGTTTTATGCAGCTTTCCATAACATTCAAGCAGATGGAATCCTCAGACGCCCTGAAATCCTATGCCCAGGAAAAACTGGACAGACTGGACAGAATGCTGGACGCACCGGGTAAAGCAGATATAGTGCTGTCCATTGAAAAAATTCGTCATATCGCAGAGATGAACCTGATCAGTGACAAACTCAGAATCAATGCCAAAGAAGAAGCGGAAACCATGTATTCCGCCATTGACGGTCTGGCGGACAAAGTGCAGGCCCAGATAAAGAAGAACAAGGAAAAAGCCCGGCGGCATCTGGCCGGTGACAAGCAGACCATCAAAAACAATCCCGAGCTTGAGTCCATGGCAAAATAACTTAAAAAAAAATGCGGCAGTTTTATGCTGCAGCGTCAGATCTGACAGAAACCGCCGGGGCATTGAAAGTCCGTTTGCTCCGGCGGTTCAAGTAAGCGCTACGCGCAGGCTCCACCAACAGATTAAGTATTGACAGCAGTAGCATATTCTTTCATAGAGAAAGTATGATCTTTTTTACAGTGCCAATATATACGGCCGATCGCCATATCAATCTATATATCTGAAATTAAAGAAAAATTACAACCACGAACCCTATAAGGCAATTATTGTGCGAAGAGGTACCGCGCTTCATGAATCAAGGATTAGTAACCGAGCTTCGTGCCTCAGCACGGTTACTAATCCTTCATTTGTTGGACAATTAAGCTACCTTATTTCCATGCTTACTGCATCAACAGGGCAATTCGTTACACAAACTCCACAGCCGAAACATTTTAACTCACATTCCACACCCC
>LQAE01000013.1_pt1 | contig 122288 bp, 131 predicted proteins | sample 1535771 | NCBI WGS metagenome assembly LQAE01 (sample SAMN04331582, study PRJNA305678) | bioreactor metagenome | isolation source: bioreactor_1 inoculated with Wadden Sea sediment 1st replicate of a... | place: Germany:Bremen
CGAGAATATGCCTCGGTGGTTTTGGGCTGCAGGCCTGCAAGTTTGAAGCACTAAAGATACTTATGGTAATACTCGTTGAATTGCGGATCATTGGGAATACTGGTGCTCATTGTAATCTCCTCGTATAAAGATTTATAAATTGGGATTGAAAAAGGCCCCAGCCTTTTTTCAACACCTTGTTTTTCTCCAGGCAGCCCCAACGCCTGGGGCTCGCAATCGCAGCGATTGCGGCTTTTCGAGACATTTGCCTTTCAATGCTATTTTGGCCATAATAGCAGGAAGGCTGCCGGGGTTCGGCGTGCATGAAATCTTACGATGATTTTTATGCATGATCAACTCGTCATCTGAACAGGGTATGGCATTCAAGGGGGTATTGTATGAAAAATTCAAGAAGATTTGAACAGTTTCGAAAGGCCATGACAAACATGGTGTCTATTCCTGATACTGAATGGGAATGTTTTGTGCCGCATCTTTCGGAACGCACATTTGAAAAGAATGACTATCTGGTCAAGGCTGGTGACGTTGTCAACAATTTTTACTTCATTCTCAAAGGCTTAGTCAGATTTTTCTATTGTACTGAAGATGGAAAGGAGTTTAATAAGCATTTCGCCATGGAGAACGGCTTTGCCGGTTCATTTCATTCCTTCGTACTCCATGCACCGTGTGGATTTTATATCCAGGCACTCGAACGCACCGCAACAATTGTCCTTCCGAACAGAACATTGCATGCATTTTATGAACGACATGTCTGCTGGGAGCGATTAGGTCGTAAACATGCCGAACATCTGCTGTTAATCAAAGAAGCGCGCGAAAAAGAATTATTGATCGATTCCTTAGACGTGCGCTACCAACGTTTCTTACAAGAATTTTCCGGCTTAGCCGACAGAATGCCACAATACCATATCGCCTCGTATTTAGGGGTCACAGACGTCGCATTATCCCGCATCCGCAAAAAAATCACATAATGAACCGTTGAAATTAACCCAGGTTAATGACATTCCGCCAGCGCTCTCCTATCTTGATTCTGTAGAAAAGATGTTCCCGTATCCGGCCACATGAGTGGACGCGGAGACTATTCATGAAAATCAGCACTAGGAGAAAAGCTATGTCAAAACATCTCAATGTACTCGTAAAAAATGGTTTCATAGCAGGAACAATAAGCGCCGCCATCGCATTCCTGTTAAACTACTATCTGCTGCCTTTTCCGGCAACTCTGCTGGATAACGCGATCGGCCACGGGGTTGGTAGTTTCATGACCGGTTTTATTTCAGCGGCGGTCGGAATTACGGTCTATATACATCATCAGCGAGTGAACGAGGCCCCCCAGAGTTGAAAGGAATGGAAATTCAATAAGTTGAGGACTTATCCGCTAGCCCTGATAGGTTTTAAGACCTGTCAGGGCTAAAAAGGAGACGATATCATGATGACTATAGCACAGAAAACAATTGTGATCACCGGCGCTTCAAAAGGTCTTGGCAGAGCCATGGCGCTTCATTGCAGTCAAAAACATGCGGACGTTATTTTGGTGGCACGAACGGAGGCGTTATTGCAACAGGCGCAAGAAGAGATCAGAGTACTCACCGGCAGCGCTCCCATGATCCTCACATGCGACATTTCGTCCGAGCGTGATGTTCAGCGTATGGTGGATAGCATTCACCAAAAATATCAACAGATCGATGTCCTGATCAATAATGCCGGCGTTGGAATCTACCGAGAGTCAGAAAGCATATCGAATCAGGAGATGCGGAGACAGTTTGAGATCAATTTCTTTGGCGCATATCATTGTATTAAAGGCCTGCTTCCACTCATCAAACAGAGCGATTCCGGCTATATTGTCAATATTGGATCACTTTTCAGCCGCGTCGCCCTGGCGGAAAATAGCGTGTATGCCGCGACAAAATTTGCCTGGCGGGGTTTACAGAGGGGTTACGTCGGGAGTTGAAACCATCCGGAATCGGTGTGGGATTGATGCTGCTTGGTGCAATGCGCACATCATTCCAGCAGAATCGGGATAATGGCATGGTTTCTGTGCCCAATCGTTTTGTTCTCGATCCTCACACGGTCGCCAACGTTTTAGAAAACATGATCCACCGGAAGAAGCACACCGTGATTCTTCCGGCGTGGATGATGCTGGCCCTCAAACTGAAACATCTTTTCGGATAGGTACGGACGGAAGGAAAAATTTTTATGAAACGTTACCCCTGTTTTCTGATCCACTTGATATTTTTTTCGGACGTAATCCCTGCATCCATTACAATTGTGGCTTTTTGAGCATCAAACATATCCGGAGATTTCCGTCCTACGTCCATGGTGCTGATTATCCGGACCAGGGTGCCGGCCTCACTGACTTGGAACGACCCAATTTTCCAAGTTTGCTGCCCTTACCTTGACCTTCGAAATATGTATTGGTCAAATCATACAGTGTGATGGTCTCCCGGAAACCAAAGAGTTTTTTTTCCTGCAGGTACAGATGCCTCTCTATGGCATCCTTATTTTTCAAAAGCTGGTCAGATGCTGAATACAATTTGTATAGATTCATCTTGTTGAAGTCATAATCTATCAGCTCTCCCAGCCCCGAAATATTCTGAAGCCATTGAAGCGTTGCCCGTTCACTGGCCGGTCGACACATACGGCCGATAATACTGCCGGCAGCCGCAGCTAACTGCGGGCCATTGAATCCGAGTTTTTTCAGGTGCTCTCCGATGCCCAGGGTGTTAAACGCTTCTAATGCCACGTGCTCACAGCTGATACTGCGGGGCCGGATCAGTTCCAGGCTGTCGACATCCACCTGGCAATAATCGGGTCCCATGGGCTCTGAGACTTTCTTTTTAACCTGTATAAGCTGAGCAGCATAGTTCTGTGCCAGCCCCTCGACTTCTTGAGGTGCCTCAAATTGCGGCGCCTGACCGCTTGTTATTTCCTGAACCCGTGTCGCTAGTTCAGACCATTGCTTTCGTGGCAGAGAGAACCCCGTACCCAGATTGAGAAGGGTATGCTGACGAACCCATTTGGGGGTACGCTCAGACTCAACCAGCCTGTAGGTATAATATTGTGTTCCGTTTTTCTGGCACGACATTGACCACAATTAAACAAAACATTTATAACCTATTGAATTTATAAAAAATTATTTTATATGGGGCCATAAAATTCAGAGCAAATGGGTATTTTATTGCCTTTTTTCGAAAAGATGGGTTTGGTTATGATGATCATAGTGGAAAAAAATGATCATACATAAACCTCAAAAACCCCGGCAAAGTGATCAAAGAACTCTGTATCGAACAGGGTGGATTAACGGTGATTGAAGCAAATAAAGGGTTGAAATTTCAAAAAAATTCTATCCGCTTCTTAATATTCAGTACTATAATTTTCAATTCAAGGATGATGCTGTGATAAAAAATGTTGCAATTTATGTTTTTCCAGGGTAAACAAATTTATATGGATGAGACTCAAATTAATTCAAAAAGACGTGCTTTGGAAAAGACCATTGCCGATAACATCAGAAAAAGGCGGCTGGAATTAAATTGGACTCTGGACCAACTGGCCACAATTACTGGACTTTCCAAAGGATATCTATCCCTGATAGAAAACGGTGAAAAAACACCGACTTTAGGGACTTTGACCAAAATAGCCTATGGTATGAATATTGATGCCATTTCCTTGATGACTGGCGAGAAAACGATACAGGAACCCAGAAAATTTTCTCTGGTTAGAGCTGAAGATCGTTGTCCTATAACCCATACTGGTGCGGCTCCCGATTCAATATATGAGTCATTCCCATTTAATAAATCCAATAAATTCATGGATTCATACATTGTTACAGTAAGCAATGAATTCAGTCCCAAGCCATTGCTACACGAAGGCCAGGAAATGGCATTTGTGCTCGAAGGCACCAGCGAATTTTATTACGACGGTTCAACCTATATTGTAAATGAGGGTGATGCAATGTATTTTGATTCTGATCGGCCTCATATGACTCGAAGTGTCGGCCCGAAACCGGCCCGGGTGCTTGTAGTATTCTGTAACCCAATGCGGGAAAAATAATTTTTTTACCCTCGTTGTTTACTGAAAGAAAACAAAAAAATTGAAGGAATCTAAATTGATAAAAAAAACACGGTTGCTGCGAAAATATATCGGTGAAGACACTATATTGGTCATGCCAGGTGCCCATGATGCCCTTACAGCAAAAATTATTGAACAATCAAAATTCAAAGCATTGACTATCGGGGGTTATGCTGCCAGCGCGTCACTTTTGGGGCAGCCCGATCTCTCCTTTCTCACCTTAACTGAAATGGTTGACTGTGTGAGCAGGGTTGTCGATGCCGTGGACATACCTGTGTTTACGGATGGTGACACCGGCCATGGAGGCATTCTCAATGTTCGGCGGACTGTAAAGGCGATTGAAAAATCAGGTGCTGCCGGCATGTTCATTGAAGACCAGGTCTTTCCAAAACGATGCGGACACATGCAGGACAAACACGTTGTCGGAAAACAGGAGATGGTTGCTAAAGTTAAAGCAGCGGTGGACGCCAGAACGGACGATGATTTTGTTATCATGGCCCGCACTGATGCTCTGGCTGTGAATGGCCTGGAAGATGCTATTAAAAGGGGCAATCTTTTTTCACAGGCTGGTGCTGACTTGATTTTTGTGGAGGCCCCAACAACAGTGGAACAGATGCAGCAGATTACATCCCAAATTGATGCACCGCTTCTGGCTAATAATATTGAAGGGGGCAAATCCCCGGTGCTTTCAGCTGCTGAGTTGGAAAAAATCGGTTACAGTGTTGTGGTTTTCCCGGTTGCTGCTACTTATGCCATAGCAAAGACGGTGGGGGATCTGATGATGGAAATTGCCAAAGCCGGTAGTACAAAAAATTTTAAAGACAGGATGGTTACTTTTGATCAGTTTAATAAATTGATCGGCCTGGATGCATTGCGTAACCTGGAACGTATTTTTTTTAAAAACAAAAACAACAGATCCCAGGGATTGTCTGTTGAAGGGAGAAAAAAATGAACACGCCCCGTTTTTTAAATGCTGTCTTCTTTTTGTCCGGTCTGGCACTCCTGATCATGGCCATTTCAGGTCCTGCCTCAGCCAGTGATAACCAACTGACATTTGCCACCACAACACCACCAAAAAGCAACCATGAAATTGCAGCCCAGGAATTTGTAAAAGCTGTGGCCGACAAAACAAACGGCCGAATTGCCATTAAGCATTATGGCGCTGGTTCCTTGTACGATGCAAAATCCATTATGACCGCCATGTCAAAAAACCAGATCGATATCGGCTTGATGCATGTGGCCTTAGTGGGCAGCCGCTCTCCTGTCCTGGAGTTTGTGGGGTCATTTGGTGCCATGGGATGCTGGGAGAGTTATGACCACTATTACCGATTCCTTGACACCCCGAGAACGCGAGAAATCGCCTCTGCAGAATTTGAAAAATTTTTCAATGCTCGCCTTTTAGCTGCCTGGTCTTTTGGTACTAGTCTTATAGGATGCAGAGACAGGGCTATCGAGACAGTCGATGATTTCAAAGGGCTTAAAATGCGGACATCCGGGGCTGCCATGGCAACTATGTACCAAGCTCTGGGCGTTGTGCCCATCAGCCTGAGTTCCAAGGAAATTTACACCGGCCTTCAGCGGGGAACCATCGAAGCAGCCGGATCTGGGGTTTCCCGGTGGCGGAGGAGTAAACTTTATGAGGTGGCGCCTTTTCTGACAATCGATCCCACCATTCCTTATTTCAGCATGTGGCTGGTGATCAATCAGAATTCCTGGAGCAGACTGTCTCCGGAAGATCAAAAAATCATCACTGACACCGCCAGAGAGTATGAAACCTGGACCAGGGAATATGCCGCCAAGGAGCACGAAGAAGATCTGGCCTTTCTGAAATCTGAAGCAAAATCTGTTACTGCCTTTTCCAGTGAAGAAAGAACCAAGCTAATCAATACAGTCAAACCCGTAATGAAGGAATTTTCAAAAAAATGGCTGGAAAATCAATACCAGGAATTGTGGGACCTGTTGGAGGCATCCAGATAAGGGATAACCATGAATAACTCAGGGATACACCCGAACCCGGGATCTGGAAAAACTGGAAAGGTAATTGACGGCATCTCATCTGTTTCTGCCCTGACAGCGGGGCTCATGATGCTTTCTGTGGCATTGTTCATGTCATTTGAGGCATTCTCGCGCCATTTTCTGGATCAGCCCACTTCCTGGGTTTTGTCCCTGTCAACCCTGATATTCATATGGTTTACATTTCTGTCGGTTTCCTATGGAATAAAATCTGATAAGCATGTGTCCTGTGATGTTTTTATCACTCAGTTACCTGACCGGACACGGCACGCTATCGGAGTTGTAACTGACCTGGCATCTTTGATCTTTATCAGTGCATTGGGCATATTCGGATTTATCCATTTTCAAGAAGCAATTGCATACCATGCTATGAGTGATGGGTTATTCCGCTATCCCATGTGGCTGGTATTCCTTTCCATACCCGTTGGAATGGCTCTGGCTGTCGTTCAAACCATCCGGCAAATACAGATCCGGATATCCCTGATAAAAGAATCGCCTGACAGCGACTCGCTCCCGTTAGATGCATCCGATATAGCAGCTAAATCCTTTGCCAGCTCTGTGCCACCTCTTCTCATGGTTTTTCTCTTCCTGTTATCGGCTGCCACAGGGATCTTGGTATATTTTTTCAGCCAGTCTCTGGGCATTCTCATCTTTGGCGTAGTCCTGTTGTTCTGGGGATTGCCTATTGCATTTTCCCTTGGTCTGGTGGGCCTTGCCGGACTTGTTTTTTTCCATGGCAATCTGGGAGGATTGAACACCCTGCCCATTGTTGCAGAACATGCGGCCACAAATTTTATTTTACTGGCAATTCCCCTGTTTACTCTTGGGGGGCTGATTTTATCCCGAAGCGGATTGGGTGAGCAGATATATGATCTAAGCAGCAAATGGCTTGGATGGATGCCAGGTGGTCTGGGGGTGGGTACCTGCATCACCGGTGGCATCCTAGCGGCAATGATCGGCTCGAGCACAGCTGTCACAGCCATTATCACTCTTGTCGCCATGAAACCACTGCTGGACAGGGGATATGATAAAAAACTGGTAATCGGTACAGTAACAGGCAGCAGTTTAGGGCTGATTATTCCTCCCAGCGTCGGGTTTATTGTCTATGGATTTCTCACAGATACCTCTGTGGGGGACCTTTTTATGGCAGGGGTAATTCCTGGAATAATGCTTATTGTTTTGTTCGGCATTTATATTGTCATTCACTGCACGATCAGCGGTAAATATGAAACCGTGTCATTCACCGGGAAAGAACGCGTGATTTCTTTGCGGAAATCATTCATGGTCATCCTGGGGCCAGTGTTTGTGCTAGGAAGCATTTATACCGGGGTTGCAACTCCCACTGAAGCAGGCGCACTGCTGGTTATTTATAGCCTCCTGTGCGCGCTTGTCTATCGTCGGATCACATGGAACAGTCTGATACAATGCCTCATTGACAGTGCTGTGTTGTCAACCATGATCATCATGATCATGATCGGTGCCCTTGTGATGTCCAACGTAATCACCTTGCTCCAGATTCCTGCGAACCTGACGGAATCCATTTTTTCATCCGGAATGCCCGTCTGGGGAATTATTCTTCTGATCATGATACTTTATCTTTTTCTGGGCATGTTCCTGGACGGCGGCTCCATGACGGTTCTTACTGTTCCAGTCATCGCCCCAATGCTGCCTGCCTTAGGGATTGACACTATTGCATTCGGCGTCATGCTCATGATGCTTATTGAAACAGCACTGCTCACCCCGCCGGTAGGCCTGAACATATTCACGGTTAAGGGAATCGTTGACGAGCCGCTTTCCTTTATCATCAAAAGCGTAATACCTTTTGTGGTCATCCTGTTTATTGGCCTTGTTCTTGTGTTTATGTTTGAGGACCTTGCTCTGTGGCTGCCATCACATATGAAATAGGACCCAACGGATAGGGCTGGAATTTGATTTAAAACCGCATCTCCATCACTGCGGCCACCACCATGGCCTGGACATTTTCAAACTTTGCGTTTGTGGGTATATCGCATCCTGTAGGGAGTATAAAGCCATCAGGGCTAATTTTATCGAGCAGTTTCCGGCAATAAGCTGTCACTTCTTTATGGGTTCCGAAAGTCTGCAATGCGGCCGGAACATCCCCCATAATACATGCATGATTACCCACAACACTTTTTGCCTGAAAAATATCTGTCTCCCCATCAGGGGCTATGATGATTTTGCCTTCGGGAAGTTGCCTGAATCTCTGTTATTCCCTTGTCCAATCACCATCCAGAGGAAACAGGGCAATCAGCCCAGCATCGATGACTTCATTGACTATTCGCATAAAATAGGGCCAGATAAACCGGTCCCATATCTGAGGAGAAATCATACGGGACGAAGTGCGCCAGCCACCGATCCATATCATGGGATAACCATTTGTTTTTGCCTGCCGGCATCTTGAAGGTGTCAATGGCGGCACGATGGCATCCATGACCGATGATATTTTATCCGGGATTTTGATCATGTCTATGAAAAAATTTTCCAGAGATTTGACCTCGCATAACAGGTCAAATGGCAGGGGAATATCTCCTCCGGAAAGCACTGGAACATGATTTTTTCCCCACTCTTCTCTGGCGTTAAATGGTTTGTCGCGAACAGACCCCGGTAATGGTTCTATCCACTCCAGGACTTTTTTTGCCAGAAACGCTTTGGAAAAAGATTTCCAGCCAATATTCAAAATGGCATCATAATCATGCATTGTCATCAAGGGCAGGGGGTGGGAGTCTGAATAATCAGTTCAAAAAAAAGTCATCTTTTGGCCATCTTTTGATGTGTTGTTTCTGACTGATTCTTGTAAGCACTTGATTTTGATGGTGGGCCGTCAGGGTTTCGAACCCCGAACCTACTGATTAAGAGTCAGTTGCTCTGCCAATTGAGCTAACGGCCCGTCTGAAAAAAGACAGAAGCTAAAATATCAGCCGTGGATGGGGATGTCAATGTTTTTTTGGAGGGTGCGGCGGAAACAAACCGGTTGACCCTTTAAAAAAAGGTCTGTTATACTTATCATTTATGCATAAATTGGATTCATGAAAATCAGATCCTTTTTGAATTTTTCACCTGTTAACAAAATTGGGAGACATCCTATGCAATACAGCAAATCCGATGATTTGTTCAGCAAAGCCAGACAATTGATCCCCGGAGGTGTCAATTCTCCGGTTCGGGCATGTAATGCCGTTGGCGGACAGCCGGTGTTTATCGAACGGGCGGATAAAAGCCGGCTTTTTGATGTGGACGGAAACGAGTATATCGATTATGTTCTGTCCTGGGGGCCATTGGTTCTGGGACATCGCCCCCCGGAAGTGATTGATGCACTGATGCAGGTGCTGGAAACCGGTACCAGTTTTGGCGCACCCACCCATCTGGAAACCCGGCTGGCGGAGCTGGTGACCGAAATGGTTCCTTCCGTGGAGATGGTACGCATGGTCAACTCCGGTACTGAAGCCACCATGAGCGCCATCCGCTTGGCCAGAGGGGTAACCGGCCGTAATATTATCATCAAGTTTGACGGGTGCTACCATGGTCATGCTGACACCCTGCTGGTGGCAGCAGGATCCGGGGTGGCCACCCTGAATATTCCCGGCAGCCTGGTGTGCCGGAATCCATTATCCAGAATACCATGTCTTTGCCTTACAATGATATTGAAGGGTTCAGGCAGGTGATGGCTCACAAAGGGGACCAGGTGGCTGGGGTGATTTTGGAGCCGGTGGCCGGCAACATGGGCATGGTGCCTCCTATGGCGGGATTTTTGGAGGCTTTGAGAGAAGAAACCCGCAGGCATGGGGTGGTACTGATCTTTGACGAGGTTATGACCGGGTTCCGGGTGGCAAAAAACGGTGCCCAGGGCCTGTTTAATATTACCCCGGACCTGACCTGTTTTGGTAAAATCATCGGAGGCGGTTTGCCTGTGGGGGCTTACGGGGGGAAAAAAGAGATCATGGCCCAGATCGCTCCCTCCGGGCCGGTGTATCAGGCCGGGACCCTGTCCGGCAATCCATTGGCCATGGCGGCCGGCATCGCAACCTTAACCGTGTTGCAGAAAGACGGGGTGTATGAGGTCCTCGAAGCCCGGACAAGCGCGCTGGTGAACGGGCTTCAGTCGGCAGCGGATGCCGCGGGCATCCCATTCCAGGCTGGTCATATGGGATCCATGGCCGGGTTCTTTTTCACGGACCGGAAGGTGGTTGATTTTGAATCAGCCAAAACCAGCAACCTGGACCGATTTGCTGCGTTTTACCGGGGAATGTTGGCAAAGGGGGTGTATCTGGCGCCTTCCCAGTTCGAAGCCTGTTTTGTTTCTTTGGCCCATACAGATAAAGACATTGAAGATACGGTGGCTGCCGCCAGATCAGTGATGGTCGAGATTTAGGCCATGGACCAGATTCGGAAAATTCATCTGGTGGCGGCCTGCGGCACAGGAATGGGGACTCTGGCATGCATGCTCAAGCAGATGGGGTATGACGTCACAGGGTCGGATCACCAGGTGTATCCGCCCATGAGCGAAATTTTGGCGAACAATGATATTCAGCTGTTTGCCCGGTTTGATCCGGCCAATCTGGATCATTCACCGGATCTAGTGATCATCGGCAATGCCGTGACCCGGGACAATCCTGAAGCGGCTGCGGTACTGGACCGGCAGATTCTTTATCTGTCCATGCCCGAGGCGGTAAACCGGTTTTTTGCGAAAGACAAGAAGATCATTTTGGTCACCGGCACCCACGGCAAAACCACTACCGCAGCCATGATGGCCCATATCCTGACCGTTGCGGGATTGGATCCCGGGTTCATGATCGGAGGGATTTTAAAGGATTACCAGTCCGGATTTAGGATCGGCAAAGGCGAATACATGGTGATCGAAGGGGATGAATATGACACGGCTTTTTTCGATAAAGGACCCAAATTCATGCACTATGATCCCTTTGTTACGATCATGACCGGGGTGGAATTTGATCATGCCGATATTTTCAGGGATCTGGATCATGTTAAGTCGGTGTTTGCGAAACTGGCGGCAAAGGTGTCGGCCACCAGCCGGGTGATCGCCTGCAAGGACAGCCCCCATCTGATGGGTATTCTGACGGATCAGCGTCCAAGGCCTGTTTTGTACGGAACCGGCGGTGACTGGACCTGTGCAAATCCAATTCAGGCAGATCATCAGACCCGGGCAAACATCTCAGGCCCCGGCATGGATTACGAGATTAAGACCCGGTTGCCCGGACACCACAACCTGACGAATTTTCTGGCCTGCGCTGCAGCAGCAGATACGATCGGTATTACTTCAGATACGGTGATAAAGGCAATGGCATCATTTTCCGGGGTCCGGCGAAGACAGGATGTCCGGGGGATCAAAAACGGAATTACGGTGATGGATGATTTTGCCCATCACCCGTCCGCAGTGGCGGCGACGATCCAGGCGGTCAAACCGTTTTACCGGTCCGGCCGGGTCATTGCCGTGTTCGAACCCCGCACCAACACCTCCATGCGCCGGTTTTTCCAGGACATCTATCCCGCTGCTTTCATGGATGCAGACATGGTGTGTATCTGTAATCCGGCCGTCAAAAACAGATCCCAGAAAATGAACGGTTCTCCCCGGAAAAACTGGCGGCCGATATCAACTCCCTCGGGGTGGAGGCCCATCATTTTTCCAGCACGGACAGGTTTTTGTCGTTTCTGCCGCCCCGTCTGGTTCCGGGGGACCTGGTGCTGATCATGTCCAACGGTGGATTTGACAATGTTCATACCCGCCTGCTTGACAGGATTCAATGATCGATACATCGATTTTATTAAGGATATCAAGGAGAGACAGATGACGCAAAACGATCTCAAAGTGGAATGGCATGCCGGATTCAGTGTGGATGCGGCAGAGATCGACACCTATCAGAAAAAAATGTTTGATCTTTTCAATGAACTCATTGAATTGAAACAGAAAAAAGCGGAAGCCAAGGCAATTGCCGGCATTATCACGGAAATCAATGATTACGGTAAATTGTATTTTTCAGAAGAAGAAAAAATACTCAAACAGCGGGAATATCCGGATCGGGATGTCCATGCCAAAGCCCACCGTCGGTTCATCAAAAGTGCCATCAGCCTTCGCCGGGAGATCAGTGAGGATGTCAACAATCTGACCCTGGATGCCATTGTATCGTTAAGGAACTGGCTGATCGAGCACATCCAGACCAATGATGCCATGTACGTTCCGTTTCTGCGCATTCACCGATATGTTGAAGACGTCTCCAGAAAACAGTGACATTCTGGGCCGGCTGCATGACCGTCAAACAGTGTCCCATCTGGATTATTATTTTGCGGTTTATATGGCACGGGTGTTTTCCTATGAGGATCCGTTGGTCAAGGCAACCTGCGCCCTGGTGTCCAGTGCACTGTCCCAGGGGCAGGTGTGTCTGGATCTGACATCTATGGCCGGCCAGGCTATTTCTATGTCTGAAAATGAAGACGCCGGGGTGAGGCTGCCGGGAATCGAGATGTGGTTGAGTGCATTGGAAGCCGCACCTATGGTGGCAAAATCCGGGAATGGCAATCCCTGCCGGCTGCCTCTGGTGCTGGATACGGACGGCTGCCTGTACCTGTCCAAATATTTCGATTTTCAGGAGCGACTGGTAAAGGTATTGGCAGAACGCATCCGTTCCCGTCCGCATCCTTTGGAACCCGATTTTGTCAATTCACAGATCAGACAGTATTTCACCCGTGAGGATATCGAACATACCCGGCCCCAGAGGCGGGCGGTGGTCACGGCACTTCAATCCGGTTTTACCGTGGTTTCAGGCGGACCGGGCACTGGGAAAACATATATCACCCGGATCATCCGGGAAATTCTGGAAACCCACGCCCAGGCCCGGCACCTGCCTTCCCCCCGGTTTCTGTCGCTGGCTCCCACCGGACGGGCTGCATCCCGGCTTCAGGATGGGGCCACCATTCATTCGGTGCTGATCCCCAGAAAAGACCGGCCCGGATTCATCCATGGAAGACAAAATCCCCTGGTGGCGGATGTGGTGATCATCGATGAAGCCTCCATGATCGACCTGGCTTTGATGACCCGGCTGATGGAAGCGATTCCCCAGTCCACCCGGGTGATTTTGCTGGGGGATGAGAACCAGCTGTCTCCGGTCCAGGCCGGAGCCGTGTTCAGCGACATCTGCAAGGCGGATGCGGTGGCGCCGATGATGGTTTCACTGACCTACAACTTCCGGTCCCGGGGTAAAACCGGGATCGAGCATCTGGCCAATGCCATCAGGAACACGGATGTCGACGAAGTTACCCGGATTCTGACCCGGGGCTCGTATCCGGACCTGATTTTTGAACCGCCCGGAAAAGATGTTTCCCGGTTGATTGAAGCCTATATCCAGTCCGGTTACGGCACTTTGATGCAACAGAAGGATTTGGCCGGGGCCCTGGATGCCATGGACCGGTTCAGGATTTTATGCGCCCATAATGTCGGTGAATTCGGAACATTACAAATTAATCATGTTTGTGAAAAAGTTTTGCGTGCCAATCCCCATTCTGCTATAACTGACCGGTATGTGAAACAGATGGTCATGATCAGAACCAATGATTCTGACCGGGGATTGTTTAACGGAGACACCGGGGTGGTTCTGCAGGAAAAAGACCATCTCGTCGCCGGTTTCAGAATGGAGGACGGTATGATCCGCAAGTTCGGATATTTGGATCTGCCTTCCCATGAGCCTGCCTTTGGAATGACCATCCATAAAAGCCAGGGATCGGAATTTGAAACAGTGCTGATCCTGATTCCGAACAAGGCGTCCCGGGTGGTGACCCGGCAGCTCTTGTATACCGGGGTGACCCGGGCAAAAACTAAAGCGGTGATACTGGGGCCCTTGTCGGTGATCCAGGCAGCCATGTCTCACCCTTTGTTTCAAACCTGCCGGATATCCAGCCGGCTGGCACGGGAAACGGATTGTTCAGCACCGGAAATTGCCATGGAGGAATGAAACCATTGAAAAACCAAGACGGGATTTCTCGTCAGATCTGGGAGTTTTTTTGTTCTGTCCGGTTAACCATTTATCTTCTGATTCTGCTGGCTGTGACGTCCATTATCGGAACCGTGGTCCTTCAGAACGGATCGCCCCAGAAGTACGTTGATCTTTACGGGCAGGGAATCTACAACCTGATTCAGGTGTTTGATATTGATGACATGTATCATGCCTGGTGGTTTCTGCTGCTGTTGCTGCTTTTGTGCATCAATATCACGGTATGTTCCATCGAGCGGTTGTCCCTGAAATGGAAGACCATCTTTCCGGATCAGGTCCGGTTCAATGTCAACCGGTTTCTGAAATCCAAATCCAAACAGAGGCTTGAAACAGCAATGCCGCCACAGCCACTGACAGAAGTTTGCGATCGCTGGCTGGCAAAACAGGTCGGTCCGGTGATCCGGCAGACGGAAAATGATACCGTCTATCTGTATGCGGAAAATGGGCGTTGGACCCGTCTGGGGGTGTATGTGGTGCATGCCAGTGTGCTGCTGCTTCTGGCCGGAGCGCTGATCGGTGCGGTGTTCGGATTCAAGGCCAGTGTGCGGATCGATGAAGGCGATCAGACAGGCCGGGTGTTTGAGAGTAAAACCAGAGCCCCCATTGATCTGGATTTCATCATCCGGTGCAATGAATTCGAGGTGTCGTTTTATGACTCCGGTGCCCCTGAAGAGTTCCGGTCCAGCCTCACCATCATCGAAGACGGACAGGAAAGTCTGACCACGGATATTCGGGTCAACCACCCGCTGCGGTACAAGGGGATCAACATTTTTCTATCTTCTTACGGAACGGCCACCCCGGATCAGGTGGGGATGCGCATGGTCGACAATACCACGGGATCGGAAGTCAGCCGGGAAATCCGAATCGGCGAAACAGTCGATCTGCCGGATGGGGCAGGGCAGTTCACGCTTCAGGGGTTTCTTCCCCATTTCGAATTCCAGGGGCGTGACCTGGGGGAAACCTTTTTCGGGCTGGTGACCCTGGCCGGGGAAACCGGTTTCCAGATCGGGATGCCGATGAGATTTCCCACATTTGATAAAATGCGAAAGGGCCGGTTCGTATTTGTTGCCGAAGATTTTGAGAAGCGGTACTATCCCGGGCTTCAGGTCACCAGGGATCCTGGCGTCTGGTATGTATACGCCGGGTTCATTCTGATGATCCTGGGATGCTGGGTCACTTTTTTCATGTCTCATCAGTCAGTGCTTCTGGCCGTTGTACCGGAGGATAACGGGCAGACCCGGCTGGTTCTGTCCGGCAAAACCAGCCGCAACCCCCGGAGCATGACATTGAAACTCAAACAGATGGCGGCTCATCTGGATAATTTAATAAACAAGGGTGATCGGTAATGAACAGTGCATTTGCGTTGTCTTCAACCACTTTTTTGTACGGTCTGGCAACCGTGTGTTATGTCGGGGCCTTTGCCTTTAAAAAGAAACTGTTTGCCATGGCCGGTTTTTACGTGCTGGCGACAGGACTTCTGGCCAATACGGTAGGTATCGGCCTCGGTGGGTGGAATCGTATCAGATGGGAATCGGCCGGGCCCCGTTTTCCAATATGTATGAATCCCTGATTTTTTTTCCTGGACCATGGCGGTGCTGTATCTCTATGTGGAGATTAAATACAGGGAACAGGGATTCGGCGTTTTTGTGTCTCCTTTGATATTTCTGGCCATTGCCTATGCATCGTTTGACCCAAGCATCAGTGCCAAGATCAATCCATTAATTCCCGCCTTGAAAAGTAACTGGCTCATTGCCCATGTGGTCACCTGTTTTCTGGGATATGCCGGTTTCGCCCTGGCGTTCGGACTCAGCCTCACCTATTTTGTCAAACGGAAACAGCCCGGAAAAAACGCTTTTTTCTCCCGGTTGCCCGATGAAGCGATCATTGATGAACTCACTTACCAGATGGTGGTGTTCGGGTTTTTGTTTTTGACCATCGGAATCATTACCGGTGCGGTGTGGGCCAATTCCGCCTGGGGGAAATATTGGTCCTGGGATCCCAAGGAAACCTGGTCGCTGATCACCTGGTTCGTGTATGCCATTTTTCTGCACCTGCGGATGATGAGAGGATGGTATGGCCGGAATCTGGCCCTGGTGTCCATCACTGGGTTCATCGCGGTGATGTTTACCTATTTCGGGGTCAACTTTCTGCTGTCCGGTCTTCACAGTTACGGCTGATCATTTGTGTCTGATACCGGTTGCGGCCAGACAGTTCATGTCTGTATGACTCGTTGCAGCAACCGGTCTGCCATCCCGTTTTCCACCTCATTTTATCTTGACAAGAAATTCAGATATTACTATAGATTAACGCGAATTGTGCTGTGCGAGGATTAATTGTATCCGGTGGGACCCACCGGATACAAAAAATATATGTCCCGGCAGCGCCTGGACAAAGCGGATATCGGTAATATCAACTTTTAACATGGATGGGGTTTTCATGAGTGAGATAGACAACAAAACCGAACACGGTTCCATGGACGGTGCGACAGCAGGCACTGCCGGAGACCCGAAAAATGACACAGGCCTTGGGCTGGGTGTCATTTTTTTTATTGTGGCATTTCTGATATGCTTCCTGTCCGGCTGGCTTTTGTTCCCCAAACTGCTCTACTCCAAACACGAGCAACCTTTTAACTTCGATCATGTGCTGCATGTGCAGGAAACCGGAAGCTGCGATTCCTGCCACTATCTTCGGGAAGACGGCACGTTTTCAGGCATCCCCAAGCTGGTATCCTGTCTGGACTGCCATACGGATGAGCCCATGGGAGACACAAAAGACGAGGACATTTTTGCGACGGAATTTGTGGCAAAAGAACTGGAAGTCCCCTGGCATGTGTATTCCAGGCAGCCGGATTGTGTGTTCTTTTCCCATGCTGCACATATCGAGGCTGCGGGAATGGACTGCAAAGCCTGTCACGGCCCCATCGCGGAAACCCGGACGTCCAGACCCTACGAGGAAAACAGACTCACCGGTTACAGCCGGGATATCTGGGGAAAGAACATCTGGGGAATCAAGAAACATCCCTGGGACAGTATGAAAATGGATGACTGCGCCGTGTGTCACAAAGAGGAAACCGGCCATAAAGGCTATTGCTTCCAGTGCCACAAATAGAGACCATACACAAGAATTCAAAACTTTATAGAGGATGTAATATATGAAAGTTGACAGACGAAGCTTCTTGGGATTGGGAATCGGTGCGGTTGCAGGTATTGCCGTCTCCCCTGTAGGAGCCAAGCTTACGGATGATTTTTCCATCTGGACCCAGAACTGGCCCTGGACCCCGGTCCCTCCTGATGGAGAGATTTCCTTTGACCGGTCCATCTGCCATCTGTGCCCGGGTGCCTGCGGTATTTCGGTGCGGAAAATCGACAACCGGCCCGTAAAAATTGAGGGACTGGAACAGTATCCGGTGAATGAGGGCGGAGTCTGCATGCACGGTATCGCAGGACTTCAGTACTTGTATGATCCCAGCCGGGTGAAAACGCCATTGAAAAAAATCAATGGCCGGTTTGTACCGGTTTCCTGGGATGATGCCCTGGCAACGGTGGCCGGAAATCTGGGAACACTTCGAACGGATGAAAAAACAGACACTTTGGCCTGTATCATTGATTCCGATCAGGGATCGGTGGCCAGCCTGTTCAAGCATTTCATGGCGGCATTCGGGTCTGCTAATTTTCTGACCATGCCGGACCTGGAATCCTGGCTGGTTCGAACGGCAACCATCCTTCACGGCCCGGGTCATACCCTGGGATTCGATATTGGTCAATCCGACTTTATTTTGAGTTTCGGGGCCGGACTGATAGACGGTTGGGGGTCGCCGGTGGCCTGCATTCAGGCGATGGCCAGCCGGAAACAGCGGGAAGCCACCTTGGTTCAGATTGAGCCCCGGCTTTCCAACACCGCAGCCGGTGCCGACAGGTGGATTCCCATCATCCCCGGAACCGAGGCGGATCTGGCCATGGGCATGTGCGCCGTTCTGCTGAAAGAAAAATTGTTTGATCCGGGATTCGCCCGCGGGTTTGAAGGCGGATTCATGCGGTTCACCGCCATGGTACAAAAAGAATATCCGCTGGACAAAGTCGCTGCGGTCACCGGCATCGATGCTGAGGACATCCGGAAAACTGCCATCGCGTTTGCCAAAGCAAAGATGCCCGTGGCTCTTCCCGGAAAAGGACGCGGTGAAGGCGCCCAGAGTCTCAAGGAATTTGCAGCCGTTCACAGCCTTAACTGCCTGAGCGGCAATATCAACAAAAAGGGGGGACGTTTGTCAAACCGCTGCCCGATTATCTGACCTTTCCTCAGCCGGTTCTGGATGATGCTGCGCAAAAAGGGGCTGCGGTGAAATCTTTGGCCTCATCGGTTCAGGAACTGGTGGCCCGGATCCATCAGTCCGGAGATTCACCGGTAAAGGCCCTGATCGTCTACAATGCCAATCCCTGCTTTTCTCTGAATGATCCGGACCGGGTCCGGACTGCCTTTGAGAAAATTCCGTTCAAGGTCTGTGTGACATCGTTCCTGGATGAAACCGCCATGGCCTCGGATGTGATTCTGCCGGTATCCACATATCTGGAGCGGATGGAAGATGTCCCCGCAAGAGCCGGTTTGGCACCGTCGGTGGTGGGACTTTCCAGACCCATGGTGAAGCCGGTGTTTGAAACCCGCAGCCCGGGCGATGTCGTGATCGCCATGGCCAAATCCCTGAACGGGACAGTGGCGGAAAGTTTTGAATGGAACGATTACGAGAACTGTCTCAAACAAGTGGCCGGCGACATCTGGAACCCTTTGTCCAAAGACGGCTATGTGACGTTGATGGATCGTCCCCCGGCCGGTTCTGTGACGACCGATTTCGGCTTTCTGGCGGAAAATCCGGCAACCGTCATGCCGGAAGGTGATCAGGAATTCAACTTGATTCCCATAGACAATATCCGGGTGCCGACAGCCGTGCCGGCGGCCTCTCCGTTTGCCATCAAAACGGTATCGGACCGGATCATCAAAGGCAGGGATATGTTTGTGGAGATCAATCCCCAGTCCGCCGGCAATTTGAAAGACGGCGGATTTGTTACCCTGACGACCCCGGCGGGATCGGTATCGGTGCGGGTGCATTTCAACGACGGGATCATGCCCGGTGTCATCGGTATGGTCAAGGGCCTTGGGCACACACTGAACAACCGGTATGTGTCGGGCAAAGGGGTGAACATCAATGAATTGATTTCATCAAAAATCGAGCCAGGTTCAGGCATGGATGCCGCTTACGGTATCAAGGCCGGGATTTCCAAGGCCTAAACGGATGTGGATAAATTTTCAAAGAGGTTCTGATGATACACGATAAAAAAGCTCATAAATACGGCATGGTGATCGATCTGGACAAATGCACCGGATGCGGCACCTGCGCAGTGTCCTGCATGTCCGAGAACAATGTGCCGTTCAAGGAGGATGAGTCCGATAAAAAGGACAGCATCACCTGGATGCGGGTTTACCGGCTGACCAACGGAAAACCGTTTCCGGACGTAGAAGTGGCGTATCTGCCCAGGCCCTGCCAGCACTGCGGCGGCAAAGGCGATCACGGGCACTCCCCCTGTGTTTCGGTCTGTCCGGCCACTGCCACGGATTATGGCTATGATACCGGGATTGTTTCCCAGATTTATACCCGGTGTTTCGGATGCCGATACTGCATGGCGGCCTGCCCTTACCATGCCCGGTATTTTAACTGGTGGGATCCGGTATGGCCTGAAGGCATGGAAAAATATTTAAGTCCAAATGTGTCACCGCGGATGCGGGGTGTGGTGGAAAAATGCAGTTTTTGCTATCACCGGTATCAGCTGGCCCGGGAAAAAGCCTATGTCAACGGGTCGGAGGAGATCCCGGAAGAGGATTATCAGACCGCGTGCACCACGGCCTGCCCGGCCGGCGCCATCGTTTTCGGTGATTTGAACAACCCCTCTCACAAGGTTCATCAGATCGTCAAACCCGACCCCCATCCGGATCCGCTGAATCCAGATGTGGTGGGAAAATCCAGAAATCCCAAAGTGTTCCGGCTGCTGGAACGGCTTGGAACCAATCCCAAAGTGTATTACATGTCCGGGCGGGAATGGGTGAGAAAAATGGGAGATCACTATCTGGACGGGGAGTGGGACAAAGTGAAGAACGTCTATGGGGCGGCTTCCCATGAATAGAAAATCCAAAATCGATGTGAGGAGTAATTGAATATGGATGCTGCATTAATACCTGAAGGTGCAAAACGGTGTTCATTCCCCAAATTCATGCTGGGGATCGCCATTGTGGGAGCGGTTCTGCTCTGGGGCGTTTATGCCATGCTGCTGTGCTGGTTCAAGGGGTTGAACCAGACCAACATGAACGACTATTACGGGTTTGCCCTGTGGATCTGGGCTGATTTGGCTGTCATCGCCCTGGGCGGTGGCGCATTTTTCACCGGTCTGCTCAAATATATATTCAAGGTGGATGAACTCAAAAACATTATTAACTTTGCCGTGATCATCGGGTTTATTTGCTACAGTTCGGCCCTGTTGATTCTGGCCATCGATATCGGCCAGCCCCTGAGAGGATGGTTCATTTTCTGGCACGCCAACGTGCATTCCATGCTCACGGAAGTGGCGTTCTGTCTGTCCTGCTACTTTGCGGTGCTGACCATTGAGTTCATTCCCAATATTCTAGAAAATCGGCAGCTCAATAAAGTGCCGTTTTTTCACCACCTGGCCCACAACATGCACGGCACCATGGCGGTGTTCGCCGCCACCGGGGCGTTTCTTTCCTTTTTCCACCAGGGATCGCTGGGTGGGGTGGCCGGAGTGATGTACGGCCGGCCGTTTGCCGTCCGTGAAGGCCTGTTGATCTGGCCGTGGTCGTTTTTCCTGTTCACTTGGTCGGCTGCTGCCTTTGGTCCGTGCTTTACGCTGTTGGTGACCCGAGTCACCGAGACGGTGACCGGCAAAAACTGGTCAAGGACAATGTGATTCAACTGTTGGCCAAAATTTCCGGATGGATGATCGTCACCTACATGATCGCCAAACTCATCGATACCTGGTACTGGGCACATTACACCGCGCCGGGACTGGGCTTCGAACTGAGTCACTTCTACACCAACAACGGGTTCTATGGATACTGGATCCTGGTGGCGGAAGTCATTGTCTGCGGCGTTGTTCCGGGTCTTCTGCTGATCAACAAGTCTACCCGGGAAAATCCTACCACCCGGCTGATCGCCATTGTTCTGGCAGTCATCGGCGTGTCTCTGAACCGCTGGGTCATGGTGCTTCAGATCATGGCAGTGCCGGTGATGCCCTTTGATACTTGGGCGTTGTACATTCCATCCTGGCAGGAAGTGGCCACCACCATTCTGCCGGTGGCGTACGGGATCATCTTGATTGCGTTTGCATACCGCTATCTGCCGGTATTTCCCCAGGAATTGGAATTGAACCAGGCCAAGGCCCAGGAATCTTAGGAAAGGAGAAGAATTATGTTTCCATTTATTTTTGAGTGGGTATGGGACATCGGCCACTTGCTGTTTTTCGGCGGCTTCTGGTATGCCATTGGAATTCTGGGGGCTGGAATGACCTACTGCATTGTTAAGGCGGCCATGGATACCATGAATGATTCAGGAAGCAGCCACTGAAATTGAAATCAAAGGCATTTGATTGGTAGATAATCACCGGCCCGGCTCTGAAAGTCAGAACCGGGCCATTTTTTTGTCAGGACGGCATATCCGACTGCCGCTTTGGATCCATTTATTTTTTCGGGGCCACCGCTATCCAGTAAACAGCCCAAGACAGAATCACCGGCACCAGGCCGATAATTGCAAAGCGCAGCCAAGGTCCTGCCCAGGGCTTGATCGCCAATGCGGCAGAGGTGGGGTACAGCACCGAGGCCACTATGGCGGCCCTTTTTTTCCAGGATAACCGGGCAATTTTTCTCCTGGGAGTGTCGGTTGACTGGGGTTTGAGCACCCTGGGTAAAATCAGGATGCCGGATATCAAAAGAATCAGAACCAGAATTTCGCTGATACCGGTCACACTGTATTTCCTTTTTTAAACAGTTGCAGGTAAATGGGGGTTATATCCCAGAGAAGCCGTGATTTGTCAATGCCGGCGACTCATTATTCCAGATGGGTCTGAATGAAGTCGGCCATGTGTGTCAGGACCCGGCTCGGTTGTTCGACATGAGGGGCATGGCCGCAGTCCGGAATAAGCCAGGCCTCGCACTGGCCGGTTTTTCCTGGATGGCTGCCAGCTGGGCCGCGGTTCCGTAAGGATCTGCCGCACCCTGGACGGCCAGAACCGGGACCTGGATGCGGGGTAGAAATTTTTGAATGTCCCAGTATACAAATTTCGGGTTGAGCCAGGCCCGGTTCCATCCCCAAAAAGCGTTGTCTGTGTTGCAGCCATGATATCGGGTCAGTTTTTCCCTGAGACGGCCAGACTCAAAGGCAGTGCGTGCGGATCGGATGGAACCTAAGGTGACAGGTTCGCAGAACACATGGGCTGCTTCCGTGATCACAGCCTTCAATCCGCGGGCGCCATGCCGGGCGCCTGCATGAATCAGGGCGATGGATCCGCCGTCAGAGTGTCCGATCAAAATATAGGTGTCAATGTGTGCCTCAGCCAGTATGGCCGGCAATACATTTACCGCCTGAGTGTGCATGAAATTGAGTTTCCAGGGCAATGGGTTAGGATCCGATTCACCATACCCTGAACGGGAAAAAACAAATGCATCGCAGTCGGTCAGCTCGGCCAGACGTTCGGGAAAGTTTTTCCACATCTCGACACAGCCCAGGCCTTCATGAAGAAACACCAGTACCGGCCGGTTTTGTCTGCCGTACCGGTACCGGCGGATCTCATACCGGGTATCGGCGGCTGTGAGAAACCGGGTCATGGTTTGTTCCGTTTTTTGAAAAAAAGGTTCCAGGGAAGCCGGTTGTAGCGGATCAAATGATAAATGGCGTATACAACCACTCCGTCATCCACCCATCCCAGGACCGGGACCAGAAATTCGGGAATCAGGTCCACCGGCGAAATCAGATAAACCAGTCCCAGAAAGGCCAGTAACAGTTTGTGGGACGTTTTTATGGTCGCCATGAGTTACTCCAAAGCATTCAGCACATCCATCATGGTGAACACCCGTCCGGTTCCCTGAGAATCAGCCATCTGCTTTTTCAAAAACACCACCGCATCGAACGTGCCTTCCACATAGATCCGCCGGCCGTTGATATTGTGCTTGAATTCAAACAGGGCGGTTCCATCCGGTGCGGTCAGGGTATAGGTGTGCCAACCGTGTCCGGTCAGATATTGCTCTGGAACATGCCACACGTTTTTCTGGATTTCAGGGTCCCTGATCTGCTGGATCTGTTCCGGTTGGAAATCGACGCCCAGACGGTTGAAATATCTTACCATGGCTTTGGCTGTACCGGATGTGTCCGCCTTTCCCTGTTGGTGGCTTTCCTTGATGTCAAGGGTGTAGCCGGTGAATAGGCCTGGGAACTGGTCGGCGGCAAATGCCATCATGGCCTGAAACCCGACGATCTGTTTGGCCATGTTGGGCGCAATCACCGCTGGAACCGCCCCTTCAGACACATCTGTTTCCAGGGCCTGCCGGTCTCCGCCGGTGGTTCCCATGACAAAGGGAAGTCGGTGCCGGATGTAAAACCGGGCATTGGCATTGACGGCAGACGGGTGGGTATAGTCAATAACGGTAATATCCCGGAACTGTTGCTGAAGTTTCGAAATTGCGGTTTCCCGCTCTCCCGGCTGGATCAGTGTGACATGGATACCGTCGATCCGTACACTGTCATCCGGGATATCCGGGCCGGTCAATGACGCGGGAATGAGCTGAAAACGGGGATCAGACAAGGCGGCCCGGGCCATGGCCGATGCCACGTTGCCAGGCAGCCCGTTGATCATCACAGGAATTTTTTCCATGGTACTTTCTCCTACAGGCACATAACCAGTTTTGTAAAGCGGCGCAGGCTCTCGGGTGCCCTGGTCCTGACCCAGTGTTTCAGGGATGCGGTCGCCGGCGGGATAAAGGTTTCAAACCATCCTTTATTTTTGACCTGGCTCAAATATGCGAATGCCCCGAGTATTTGAAGGTTCCGGGTTAAAGAACAATAGTCAAAGCTTTGGACAAACCGCTGCCGGCTGTCCAGGGATACCATGTCCAACCGGTCCATTGCATACGCAAGCAGGTCTGTCTGAACCGGTCTGGGCAGCATCACATAAGGATCGATCAACAAGGAAGCCAGGTCATACTGCAGTGGCCCCAGCCGGGCAGCCTGAAAATCAATAAAAAACGGCTCATTGTTGTGGATCATGATATTTCTGGACTGGCAGTCCCGGTGCATTAAACCCTGCATGCCGCCGGCCAGGGCGTGGTCGGCAATCAGTTCAAATTCATGTTCCAATGCGTCAAAGTCAATGTTTTTTCCCAGATAGCCCCGGACAAAGGCCTCCACAAAATACCGGCATTCTTTTTCCAGGATCAGCGGCTTTGAATAATAGGCGGTTTGGCAGGTCCAGGACAGGTCAAACGCCTCAGCCCCTTTTTGTGAGAACCGGATCAGCCGGTCTATCACCTTCCGGTAAAGGGCGTTGATCTCCGTGTTGTCGGATGTCTGTTTCACGGCATCCGACAGGTGGGTGCTACCCAGGTCCTGGACCGCCACCACTCCGGCCAGAGCATCATGGGCCAGTATCCGGGGAACCGCAATGCCTTGACGGTCCAAGTGATTGCCGATGGTGATAAAGGCATTCACCTGGGCACGGTGGTCTGTTCCCGAAAGAGAGATGCCGTGATCGCAGACCACTGCGGATTTCCGGCTGCCCACTGGAGAAAATGATTTGGAGCCATCATGGGCCGGCATTGCCCGGAACCATGATCGGTCCGAACCGTCTCCGGAAAGGGGCTGGACGTCCAGGTGCCTGACCGGGATATCCAGGGCAGAGGCACCGACCCAGGCCCTTGCCGTTCGGGAATAGGTCCTGATGGTGCCGATATCTTCCCAGAAAAGGTCTCTGGCCACATACGCCTTGACCTGTCTGGATGAGCACAGTCGCGTATACCAGTCGATACTGGAAAATACCGTCTCATCAGGCAGATGGTCAAAGATTTTCGGAGACAGCACCTGAATGCCGGTGAACGCCAGTCCCCGGCCAGGATTACGGAAACCGGTGATCCAGGCATCCGGATCCATGGTCACTTGGTTCAGGTCTTTCCGGTCATGGAGCACCAGGGTGGCCAGAGCCCGGTTTTCCAGATGAAATTGCCAGATCTCAGTCAAATCGATATCGGTCACCACATCGCTGTTGATGACAAAAAAGCTGCTGTCTTCCATGTGTTTTCTGACATTGGCAATGGCGCCACCCGTGCCCAGAATCAGGGGTTCATGCTTTTCACGGATCTCCACATCCGGGCCGGAGTTCAACGATGAGAGAAAATCAGTGATCTGATGCGACAGATGGTGGGTGTTGATCAGAATCCGCCGGCACCCGCATGCCGTTAACCGGTCAATGGTATGCTTGAGAGCCGGAATTCCTCCCAGGGTGAACAGGGGCTTGGGCAGGCTTCGGGTATAGGGAAGCAGTCTGGTTCCGAATCCGGCTGCCAGAATCAGTGCATTCATTATCAGTGATCAGGAAGCGATCACCCGGATCAACCGGGTGATGATCTGTTTGTAGTAATCGATCTGAATCTGGTCTTCAGATCCACTGATGCCATTCCGGGCGAAGAAACGGGCCGCATTCCGGTAGTTGATCAGGGACAGGGACTCTTTCAGGGTTACCTGTTTGCGCTTGTACAGCCGGATCCCGTGGGCATGGATTTTTTTGGCCAGTTCTTTCTCATCCTGGGGTACTTTTTTTTCTTTTTCAAAGAAGAGCAGTGCCGTTTCATAGGATTCTAGAAACGGCAGCATGAATGCGGCAAACCATTTGAGTCTGCGCAGCCCCCGGGATGTCAGGTTGAGCATATCCATGCGGTCAGGATCCGGCACCAGAATCCCTTCGTTGATAAACCCTTTGATGCAGTTGGAAATGTATTCTTCACAAGTGGTCTCCTCGTCGTTGAAGAACTCATCGTGAAACAGTTTGTCTAAAAACCGGTATCGCCTGACCAGGTCCGGCAGTGCAAATTTGAAACGGTCCACTTCCAGAATTGCCACAGCCGTATAGGCGGCCGGAACAAAAAAAGAGATCACGGAATTTTTGTAATAATCCAAAATTGCGCGTTTGTTGTGCTTGACGATAAAGTAGGTGTCATCGGTGACGTCCTCTTCATCTTCATCCACCAGTTCTATGAAATTTCTGGACAGAAAATTGTGAATCACGGTGTTGTAAGTATTGTCCAGATCCAGAAGCAGGGTTTCAGACAGTTCCACCTTGTCGTTCATCAGGATGTTGAGATAGGTATTGGCCCGCTCGATCATCTGTCCTTTTGAAAAACTGTTTTTGTGACCGTTCAAAATAGCGCTGGCAATAATGCCATGGGGGGTGGCTACCGCCTGCCGGTTAATGGCTGCCATCAGTTTATAACTAAATTTTTTGACAAACGTCATGAATTCTTCATTGGTGGCCCGGGAGGGATTCATGTGTTTGCTGTGCATATAGGATTTGATGGAAATGGGTTCATCAAACCGGATGTAGACTTTGCCATATTTTTTTTTCAGAAATTTGCGGGTACTGATCAATCCTTTCAGGGTTTCCGGGCTTTTACTGCCACCTTCGATTTCTTTGAGATAGGCATCTTCCTCCAGGACCCGGTCATACCCGACAAATATGGGCACAAAATACAGGTTATCACAGGCTCCGTTCAGGAACGCTTTAATAATCATGCCCATTCCACCTGGCCGGGGAGTCAGCAGTTTGCCGGTGCGGCTCCGGCCTCCTTCGATGAAAATTTTGATATTGAATCCTTCATACAGCAATTTTTCCAGGTATGCAGCAAAAATTTTGCTGTACAGCCTGGCCCCTTTGAAGGTCCGTCTCAGGAAAAATGCCCCTCCGCCTCTGAAAAGGGGGCCCAACGGCCAGAAAGACAGATTTTTCCCGGCTGCAATATGGGGGCAGGGCATGTTGTTTCGAAACATGACATAGGGCAGCAGCAGATAATCCAGATGGCTTTTGTGGCAGGGAACCAGGATCAAGGGGGCTTCGGTGTATTTTTCACGCATTCGGTTGATCTGTTTCTGGTCCACCACCAGACCTTCGAAAATGTTGTTGAAGATCCAGGTCAGAATCCAGTTGCCCAGATTGATGATCCGCAGGTTGTAGTTGGCCGCGATTTCATTGATATAGGCGGCTGCTTTTTTGTTGGTTTTTTTCAATGAAATATTTTTTTCTGCGGCATATTCCGCCAGAAATTCCCTGAGAGACTGACGGGTCAGAATATCTTCAGTGATTTCCTGGCGCGATTTGAGCACCGGTCCGGTAATGCTTTTTCGCTGCCGGTTCAGGATATCCACCAGATAGCTTCTGAGCCGATGGGTCTGGAATTCAGAATCCAGGCGTTCAATGTCTGGTCTGGAAAGAAAATCTTTGAGATTCACGGGGCGAGCCAGTTCCACCCGGATCTTTTCCGGATGGCGCAAAAGAATCGTCATCCGTTTCAACCAACCGGGCTTTTCATTGGTTCCGAACAGAATTTCGCCCAGGCCAGGATTTTTGTGCATGGGTTTGGTCACATAGATGATGTCTTCCGGGATGATAATCAGCGGGCGTTTCATGTGCTTCTGATATTCAATCAGATGATACAGCGGATCCGGGGTGGCCCGGATGAACCGGTTGTAGAAATCATCTTCTTCAATCAGATGCACAAACCCGGATGTCCCGGAGTACAGCTCCTGAAACGCATACCCGGACTTGTAGAAATCCTTGAAAGTGAAATGATGACAAAAATAATCCAGATGGGACAGCCAGGTCCGCAACACCCGTTTTGCGGGCAGCAGAAAAAAGAAATGCAGGTCAAACCCCAATTCCGGGTAGGGCAGATCCAGGTTTTTGAGGTGCGTATGGAAATACAGAAAGTCAAATAACCTTTTGTTTTTGCTGGCATATATGATACATGAGTTTTTGTCTATCGCCTGTATTTTTTCCAGATTGTGATCATCTAAATGGACTTTTTGTGCCAGGCGGTTCATTATTTTCCGGGTCACATAGCTGTGATTGCCTGGATAGAGATTGGTGAAGTAATCAGACGTGTCTCCCAGCAGGTAATGAATGGTACAGCGTATCCTGCCCCTGATCCGGGGGATCAGGGTTTTGAAAAACTGGAAAAGGTGCATGGATGATCCCTATATGGTTATAGCTTTACAACAGTGTGATATCCAACCGGTATCTAGTACCAGACCTGACCTTTAAAGGCAATATGATTGTTGAAAACCAAGGGGGCCCACTGCCAAAATGGCCTTGATATATCAATGGTCCTGTGGTATTTTTCAAAAACTGTTAACAAGAAAGCTTTTTTGTGTGACCCATTTCGGGTGGTGAAAAAAAACAAGGAGGAGTTAATTATGAAAACGTTGATCGGCGGTGCAATTGCAGTGCTTCTCGGTGTGGTTGGACTGGCAGTGTGGTTTGGTCATTTTTTGAATCTGCTGGCTGGGTGTATTCCGCCGGTTCTGCTGCTGGGCGGGGGGCTTGCATTGTATCTGGGATTTGATGAACTCAAGGATTCGTGGAAGAACAAAGAAGGCAAAGAAGCCCCTGCAGAAGATCAATCGCGGATCGCCGAACTGGAAAAAGAACTGAACGAACTCAAGAAAAAATAATTCAGGCGGTTCAGATGAACCGGTTTGCTCTGTTCGAATATCAGAAGGGCCAGTTTCAGACCGGCCCTTTTTTATGCCCGTTTGTATCCGGCGGACCTGCGGGCCGGATATGTTGTTTTAAAGAGTGTCTCGCACGGTTATTTATAAAGGTAACAGGTCTGTGAATCGGTTTTAAATGTTTCCACTTCGGATTTCCACTGATTCCTGATTTCAGTGATGTCCTTCAATGAGCAAAGATCATTGCGGATGGAGGCATCCCCAATGATCAGGTCCAGCGGAAGACGGTCGTATTCATATTCATACGGGGGCGGTTTAAAAGCCACGGCTTCCGGATGGTGCCTGATGATCATCTGTAATGCCAACAGGGAAGCGGTATAGGGGTCAAACCGGTTTCTGTCCGTGACATGGATGTGAAATCCTTTGCAGACCTGATCCTGCCACTTGCCGGAAGTGGGCTGAAAGCATACCGGCCTGAAAAATGCTCCCGGCACGTCCCGATTCAATATGGGCGCCATGGCGGCCGTGTCCAGAAACGGGGCTCCGAATTGCTCAAAAGGCAGGGTGGTGCCGCGTCCTTCACTGATATTGGTTCCTTCAAAGATCACCTGACCCGGATAAACCATGCAGGACAGCGGTGTGGGCAGGTTGGGCGAGGGGGGAATCCAGGCCCGTCCGGTGTCATGCCAGTACATATTCCGCTCCCACCCGGACATGGGCACGACGGTCAGGTCGCACCCGATCCGAAAGGTCTGGTTGAAAAACCGGCAAATTTCTCCGACAGTCATGCCATGACGTATGGGAATGGGAAACCGGCCCACAAACGAAGCAAATTCCGGTCTTAGAACGTTGCCGGCGACCTGGTTCCCGCCGATGGGGTTGGGCCGGTCAAGAACAACCACGGGTTTTCCGGTTTGGGCCGCCACTTCCATGCAGTAGGAAATCGTGTAGATAAAGGTGTAGACCCGGGTCCCCACATCCTGAATGTCCACCACCAGCGTGTCGATATGGTCAAACATCTGTGCTGTCGGAATCCGGGTGTGGCTGTAGAGGCTGTATATCGGGATATCCATCTCCGGTTCCCGGCCGTGGGGGGATTCAATCATGTTGTCCTGTTTTTCCGCATGAAATCCGTGCTGGGGAGAAAACAGGGCGGTCAGATGACCGGGAAGCAGATTCTGGAATATACGGACCGCATGATAAAACCGGAAGTCCACAGATGCGGGATTGGCAAGCAGGCCCAGGCGCCGGTCTTTGAGCAGTGATAAAAAACCATGTTCCAGGTTTTCCAGTCCGATGGTGACACAAGGCTGCATAGGTTTCTCCACAGAATCAGTTCGTGTTACAGGTTATCATTGACAAACGACCAAATCCTAACTATGTGGATGCCTGACTGCAACCATTAATTTGTTTTTATTTGTTTTTTAGGGAAGGAAATCTGTCCATGTTGTTCAAAATCAGTGATTCCATCGCATCCCTGAAGCCTTATGAGGCTGGCAAGCCGCTAAAGGCACTTGAACGGGAATTCAATATTCACTCGGCGGTAAAATTGGCCTCCAATGAAAATCCGCTGGGATTTTCGCCGCTGGTCACGCAAGCAGTGATGAAAAACCTGCATGGCATGAACCGGTATCCGGAACCGGTGGCCCATGACCTGTGCCGGGAACTGGCCCGGTATCACAAAGTAACACCCGAAAATATCGTTTTGGGAAACGGATCGGATGACCTGATCGCCTTGCTGGCCCATGCGTATCTGAATCCCGGGGATCAGGCGATGATGCCCCTGCCTTCATTTCTCATGTATGAGATCTGCGTGAAAACCGCCAAAGGGATTCCGGTGATGGTGCCCCTTTCCGGGTTTGACACCCCGTTGGCAGCCATGCATGGAAAAATCTCTGCCAAAACAAGACTTGTGTTTGTCACCAATCCGTTCAACCCGACAGGCAGCATCGTGACAGAGAATGCATTTGCCACCTTTTTGAAGCAGGTCCCCCCGGATGTCCTGATCGTGGTGGATGAAGCTTATATGGAATTCGTTCGGGAAAAGACCGTGTACAATTCGCTGAAAAATCCTCTGGCTGATCCCCGGATCGTGACATTGAGGACCTTTTCCAAAGCTTATGGCCTGGCTGGCTTCAGGATCGGTTACGGGATCATGGACCGGGAGGTGGCAGAGATTCTGAACCGGATCCGCCAGCCTTTCAATGTCAACGGGCTGGCCCAGGTGGCGGCGGAAGCCGCCCTTTCAGATCAGGACTTTTTGAAAAAAAGCATCCATACGGTTCATGAGGGAATCGACTATCTAACCCAGGAACTGTCCGGTCTGGGGCTGGACCCATTGCCCACCCAGGCCAATTTTCTGATGGTGGATGTCAAAACCGATGCTACGGAATTGTTCACCCGGCTGCTGTATCACGGCGTGATTGTCCGTTCCATGAAATCGTACGGATTTGATACCTTTTTGCGGATCAATGCCGGTATCCCTGAAGAAAATCAGGCCTGTATCGCTGCATTGAAAACGGAGCTGTCATGACCTTTCGAATCATAACCATTGACGGGCCGGCCGGTGCCGGTAAAACAACGGTCAGCCGCCTGCTGGCAAAAAAACTTGGCTGTGTCCGGGTGGACACAGGGGCCTTGTACCGGGCGGTGGCTTTTGAAATCCACAGGCAGCAGATCTCCTGGAAAAACGATGAAGATCTCACGGGTTTTTTATCCCGGTTGGATCTGAATGTGATGCTTGAAAATGAGGAAATGCGGATTTTATCCTCGGGCCGGGATATCACTTCTTTTATCCGCACTCCTGAAATCACCATGCTTGCATCTGCCTCCTCAGCCAGACCACCGGTCCGGGCCGCCCTTCTGGAAATCCAGCGCCGGATCGCCCGGAAGCAGGATGCGGTGTTTGAAGGCCGGGACATGGGCACAGTGGTTTTTCCTGACGCCACGGTCAAGTTCTTTCTGGTGGCGGATTTAACGGTCCGGGCCCGCCGCCGATATGACGAAATGCCGGATTCTGAAAAAGACCTGTCCCGGATCCAGGCGGATATGGCAGCCCGGGATGAACAGGATTCCCGGCGTGCCCAGGCACCCTTGAAACCCGCTCACGATGCTATTCTCATCGATTCTTCCCAGCTGACAGCCCCCCAGGTGGTGGAGGAGATGCGCAAGTATCTTTAGAATCAACAGACAGATTGATTATTTTATTGATTTTTTATTTACTGATTGCTATAAAGATAAATTGTACTCACATTCTTTGAGCCGGTCTGACCGCCCAGGGATGCGGGTAACTAAATTCGATTAGGGGGATTATTATTAATGAACCACATTGCTGAAGAGAACGAAAACCAGGAAATGAATACTGAAGAATTAGAGACACAGGACGTGGACATCGAGGCCCGGGAAACGGAATTGGACACAGAAGAAGAATCCAGTGCACCCGAAGAAGTGAATGCCCTGTCACCGGAAACGGAAATCACCGGTGAAGAAACCATGGAAGAGTTACTGGGTATCTATGAATCCAGCCTCAAGAAATTTGAGGAGGGGCAGGTCGTCACAGGGACGGTCATCTCCGTGGGCCGGGACATGGTCCTGGTTGATGTGGGATATAAATCGGAGGCCGGATCTCTATTCAGGAATTCATTGATGAGAAAGGCAATGTCAATGTCAAAGTCGGTGACCAGTTTGAGGTCATGATTGAAGTGTGGGATGAAGAAGAGGAAACCGTGCTTCTGTCCCGGGACAAGGCCAAAAAGGTCAAGGTGTGGGATGCCATCAAGGATATCTATGATGCCGATGGTACCATTGAGGGTGTCATCACCAACCGGGTCAAAGGCGGATTTTCCGTTGACATTGGCCTTCAGGCATTTTTGCCCGGATCCCAGGCGGATCTGCGCCCCATCCGGAACATGGATGAGATGGTCAACAAGACTTATGAATTCAAAATTCTGAAGTACAACAAACGGCGCAATAACATTGTCTTGTCCCGGAGGGTTCTGCTGGAAGCGGAACGGGAAAAACTGCGGGCCGCTACCCTGGAAGCCATTGAAAACGACAAGGTCATGGAAGGGATTGTCAAGAATATCACGGAATACGGGATTTTCGTGGATCTGGGCGGTGTGGACGGTTTGCTGCATATCACCGACATTTCCTGGGGCCGTGTCAAGCATCCGTCAGAACTTTACTCAGTGGGCGACAAAATCACAGTCAAAATTTTGTCCTATGATTTCGAAAAGGAGCGTGTGTCTTTGGGCATGAAGCAGCTGACGCCGGATCCCTGGACCACGGCGGAGGAAAAATACCCCATTGGTTCGAAAATCACCGGAAAAGTGGTGAGCCTGACCGATTACGGTGCGTTTATTGAACTGGAGGAAGGGGTGGAAGGCCTCATCCATGTCAGTGAAATGTCCTGGACCCGTAAAATCCGGCATCCGTCCCAAATGGTTTCCGTGGGCGAGGAAATCGAGGCTGTGGTACTGGACCTTAAACCAGATAACCGGCGAATTTCTCTGGGCATCAAACAGACCCAGGAAAATCCCTGGGAAGTGATCTCCCAGAAATACCCGGTAGGCACCATCATCGAGGGCAAGATCAAAAATATCACAGAATTCGGCCTGTTCGTCGGTATTGATGACGACATTGACGGGCTGGTCCATATTTCCGATATTTCATGGACAAAACGGATCAAGCATCCGTCCGAGGTGTACAAAAAAGGCGATACCATTCAGGCCGTGGTTCTGGATATAGACAAAGCCAACGAACGGTTTTCCCTGGGTATCAAACAGACCCAGGCCGATCCTTGGGAAACCGTAGCCCAGCGGTACGAAGTGGGCACGGAAATCTCCGGGGTCATCACCAACCTTACGGACTTCGGCGTATTTGTGGAACTGGAAGAAGGGATCGAAGGCCTGGTGCATGTGTCTGAGATCAGTAAAGAAAATGTGAAAAGCCCCAAGGATCATTACCAGGTGGGCGACAGCATCACCGCCAAGGTCATGAACATCAATTCGGAAGAGCGCCGTATCGGTTTGTCCATCAAACGGCTGGAAGACGATGATGATGACAGATATCTGGAGGAATTTGCCAAGAACCTGAAACCGGCCACGTCTTCCTTTGGAGAAATCCTGCGCAGCAACATTCAGGAACAGATCGAAGCCAACAAAGCTCAGGAAAACAAAAAAGACAAATAGACTTATCACTGTCTTTTAGTTCTGCAATACCTTAGAATAAAATGATAAAGGGCCGGGTAAAATTTTTTTGCCCGGCCCTTTGTGCATGTGGCATCTGTAGGTTGTGTAAGATTTAAAAAAAGGAGTCTGAATTCATGTTTTCACGACGTCATCCGGTCCTATTTTTTTGCTGATACTGGCAGTCTGTGCCACGGTTGTCTGCGTGGGCGGATTGCTGGTGGTGTTTTCCGTTACCCGGTTGATGGCCGGCTCAGCCATAACGTTTCAGGAACAACCGGGCAACATCGGTATCGTTGAGGTGACTGGGCCGATTGTCTCTTCCAGGCAGGTGATTGAAAATATTAAAACATTCCGGGACGATGATGCCATCAAAGCCATTGTGATCCGGGTGGACAGCCCCGGAGGAGGAGTGGGGCCGTCCCAGGAAATTTTCCGTGAAGTGGTGAAAACCCGGCCGGTCAAAACCGTGATCGCATCCCTGGGGGCCGTGGCCGCGTCCGGTGGATATTATGTCGCTGCCGGGGCCCAGGCCATCGTTGCCAATCCGGGTACCATTACCGGTAGCATCGGGGTGATCATGAATCATCTCAACCTGACGGATCTGGTTCAGAAAATCGGTATTGCACCGGTGGTCATCAAAAGCGGTGAGTTTAAGGATCTCGGATCTCCGTTCCGGGAACTTGGAAAAAACGAAAAACAACTGCTTCAACAGATGGTGGATGAGCTCCACCAGCAGTTTGTGGCTGATATGGCATTTGCCCGGGATATGCCGGAAGAAGCCCTGGCCAAGCTGGCGGACGGCCGGGTGTATACCGGTCAGACCGCTTTGAATCTGAAACTGATCGACCGCACGGGAAACCTGGAGGATGCTGTGGCCTGGGCCGCCGAACTGGCTGGCATGGAAGAAAAACCGGTGCCGGTGTATCCGAAGGACACCCCCATATCCATTATGCGGAAAATGACCCGGACCTTATTCAAAGACCTCGATATCTCCGGCGCGTGGCGGATAATCTCCGGTACATCATCCAATAGCGAGATCACCGAGGAGGGGGTTCCGGGAACCGGTCCCCCGTCAATGACTATATCCAGACGGGGACCGAAATAATCATGAAGCAGTGAGGGATCCTGAAAGACCTTGCCTTTGGGATCTGTGGCGGATGTGGAGATGATGGGGTTACCCAGTCCCAAAGCCAGGGCCAGGGAGATTTTGTGGTCCGGTACCCGGATGCCGGCTGTTTTTCGGTTGGTGAGCATGATTTTGGGAACCATTCTGGATCCCGGCAGCACAAAGGTATAAGGACCGGGCAACAGCCGTTTCATATTCCGGTAGGCGATGTTGGACACCTTGGCATAAGTGGCGATGTCTTTCAGGTCCGGACAGATAAAACTGAACGGTTTTTTTGGATCGCGCTGTTTGATGGCATACACCTGTTCAATGGCTTTTTTGTTCATGATATCGCATCCGATACCGTAAAATGTATCAGTGGGATAGGCGATGATGCCTCCTTTTTCAAGGATTCCTACAACCTGTGAAATCAGTCTTTCCTGGGGATTGTCCGGATTTATCTTCAGCAGCATGGCATCGGTTCCTGTAAATAATAAACTCAATCCGGTACCATATCATATCTGCTGGCTGTGGCAAGAAAAAATCCAGTGGCATTCTTGACTTGACCGAGAACCCCGGCCAGGGGTATGGTAACCTATCTTTTTTGAATAAAGGAGCTTGTTATGGAAAAACAGATTCTCATTCCCGTGGATGGTTCCCGGACATCGGTGCAGGCCGTCAGATATGCGGCCCGGGTGTCCTCGTTTGTCAGGGAACTGCATTGCGTGCTGTTTCATGTGCAGGCCCCGGTTTCTTTGTATCTTAAGGAAGAGGCTGCCAGGGACATGCATGTCCGCACCCAGATGAACAAGGCTTTGAAAAAAAATGAGGCAGCGGCAATGAAGATTCTGAATGAGCTCAAATCGGAAATGACAGATGCCGGTTTTCCTGAAGACCGGATCCGTCTTCTGACCCGGCCCAGAGAGCTGGGGCTGGCCCAAGATGTGATTGAATATGCCCAGAAAAACATGATGGATGCCATTGTGGTGGGTCGGCGCGGTGTGTCAGGAATTCAGAAATTTTTCGACACCAGTGTTTCTGATGCCATTTTAGAGCGGTCCCAGGTGATTCCTGTGTGGATGGTGAGCAAAGATGTCCGGCAGGATTTGTCCGAGAAGGTTCTGGTGGCCATTGACGGGTCTGAAGATGCGTTGAGGGCGGTGGATCATGTGGGATTCATGGTATCGGAAAATAAAGAGATCCATGTGACCCTGATCCATGTGACCAACACAGCCCGCAACTATTGTGAAATTGACTTGGAGGCGGACCCGGAATTCGTTCATATTATTGAAAAGAAAGACAGGGCCTGTGTGGATCTGTTCTACCCCAAAGCCATGGAAAAATTCGAACAGCTGGGGCTCACAAAGGATCAGATGAACATTCACACCCTGGAAGGTTCCCGCCGCATCGGACAAGATGTGGTGGCGTATGCGGAAAAAAACAAATTCACCACGCTGGTTATTGGCCGGCGGGGGATCAACAAATCCTTTTTCATGGGATCGGTGTCCCGTCAGATCATTGGGTGTGTATCGGATTGTGCGGTCTGGATTGTTCCCTGAAAGACCTTGAAAGGCTTAACCGTCTCCGAAGCTGATGCCCAGGGCCCGCGCCGTCATGACCAGCTCCCCGTCTTCGGGAACGGTGCGGATCCGGTTTACGGCATCGGCCAGAGGGACCGGCGCGATGCCCGTCCCGGTCAGGGCCGCCATCATACCGAACTGTTTTTTGGCGATCATCTGGACCGCATAGACTCCGAACCGGGTGCATAACTGGCGGTCGAACTGAGTCGGGGTGCCGCCCCGCTGCAGGTGCCCCAGCACCACGCACCGGGATTCTTTCTGGGTCCGGGTCTGGATTTCTTCGGCCACCCGCTGCCCGATACCGCCCAGACGGAGTTCCCGGTTTTCCTTTTCCGGTTCAATAGAAATACGATCTTGTCCGGCCGGTGCGGCCCCTTCCGCCACAATCACGATAGTGAAGTGTTTCCCTTCCGCTTCCCGGGCATTTATTTTTCGGCACACTGCATCGTAGTGGAATGGAATTTCAGGGATCAGAATGACATCGGCGCCGCCGGCCAGGCCTGCCTGGGCCGCGATCCATCCGGCATACCGGCCCATGACTTCTAAGACCATGACCCGGTCATGACTCTGGGCCGTGCTGTGAAGCCGGTCTAAAGCATCTACAGCGCAGGAGACGGCCGTATCAAACCCAAAGGTCATGAGGGTGGCTTCCAGATCATTGTCAATGGTTTTGGGAACGCCGATCACAGGCCATCCCGCCTCAAACATCTGCAATGCCACGGTCAGGGTGCCGTCTCCGCCGATGGCCACCAGGGCGGACAGGTGTTCATGATCAAAATTGGCCCTGGCCCGGACCAGGATGTCAGAATCAATCAGCCGGGCCTTTCCCTGTCCGGTTTTGGCGGAAAACGCGCCGCTGCTGGCCGTGCCCAAGATCGTACCGCCCCGGACCAGCAGGCCATCCATGTCCCTGAGCGCCAAATGCCTGGTTTTCATGGGAGACAGCAGGCCATCATAACCGCCTTGAATGCCAATGCTTTCCCATTCCTTCAGGGCCGCGGCCTTAACAATGGCCCGGATGACTGCGTTGAGTCCGGGGCAGTCTCCACCGCCGGTGACAATTCCAATTTTCTTTTTTTGACGGGTGGTGTTCATGAATTTCCTGATGTATTTTTAGATATTATCCATTTAAAAGGAATGCTAACAGATATGAAAGATTTGGACAATCCATTTCAACTAAAGTCGTCAAAATGGCGGATGGCGGGGATGGGGTTAATTCTGTTGATCGTTTTGCTTCAATGGTCCCGTCCGATGATCCTGCCCAGCGAATCCCAGATCCGGCAGGCATTTCACCGGGCTGTGCAGGCCCGGTTCCCTGAACCTGCCCTGAACCTGGCAAACCGGATGGGGATTCACCCTTTTGGGGGCGAATGGCAGACAGGAGATCAAAGTGCCCGGGGCCGGGTGGTTCTGATTCACGGCCTGGATGATCCGGGTATCATGTGGAAAGATCTGGGACCGGTACTTCAGGCAAACCAGTACCAGGTCCTTGTCATGTCCTATCCCAATGACCAGGCCATCCAGGCATCTTCCCGTTTCTTTTTCGACCATATGCGGAATCTGGCTGAAAAGACCCGGCTCCGGTCAACATTGTGGCCCATTCCATGGGCGGGCTGGTGGCCAGGGACATGCTGACCCGACCGGATTTGGATTTCTCCGAGGCAGCGGTCGCAGGAGAGGTGCCGGCGGTCAGGCGATTGATTCTGCTGGGAACTCCCAACCAGGGAGCGCCTCTGGCCCGGTTCCGGATTGTCACCGAGATCCGGGATCAGATCTATCACCTGTCTGTCCCGAAATCGCACTGGCTTCACTGCCTTATGGACGGGACAGGGGCGGCCGGTGCGGATCTGCTGCCCGGAAGCCGGTTCCTGACCCGGTTGAATCAGCGGCCGATTCCGGCGGATGTGCCAATGACCATCATTGCCGGCATGATTTTTTCTCAGAGAGGCCATCGGGGCTGAAAGAGATGATGGGGGACGGCCTGGTCTCCGTGAATGCCACCCGGCTGGGACAGGTGCCGGTGATCCGGGTCCCGGGCACTCATTTTTCCATGATTCGAAATCTGATCAGGACCAGTTCCCGGATGCCGCCGGCTATTCCGGTGATTTTGAAACTGCTTGAGTCATCCGGCAAAGATACGACCCATTGAGCGAATGCCGGTAACTCTTTCCAAACGGGTCTTGAATGTGGTAGATTTGATATTCTGAATCTGAAACCAGGGAAACTGACAAAACCGATGCCATTGCAATTTTTGCAGTCTGTTCATGCCCGATGGATTCTGGCCGTGGTTATCGGCATGCTGGGGGTGACTGAGGGTTGCCGGACTCCGGAGGCGTTCCGCCGGAAAGTGGATGCCGACGTCCGGCAGATTGTGGTCCATTCCCGGAATCAGGTGCTTGAAACCGAGACAGACTTCAAGGTTGAAAACCCTGAAGACTCCCTGCGGAGGCGATTGCTGAAAGAACTGTCATTGCCGGTTGCCGGGTCCGCGTCTCTGGGCACGGACCAGCTTCCCGAGATTGAGCACTGGCCGGAACCCGGTTTTCCGGCACCGCCTCCCGGCACGGACAGCCGCCCGGAGAGACGGGTGTCCCCGTTGAGACTGTCCCTGTATCAGTCCATGGAAATCGGGGCCCAAAACAGTTTTGAGTATCAAACCCGAAAAGAGGCCGTGTTTCAGGCGGCCCTGGCTCTGTATATAGAGCAGGACGTGTTTCGGAACCGGTTCATCGGGCAGGTGCAGCAGCTGTTCAGCGCGGACCTGTCCACTGCGCCTGAGCAGAAAGGTACCCGCACCAGTGGATCCATGGGCGGTGAGCGCCGGTTTGAGGGTGGTGCCGAATTTACGGCATCAGTGGCAGCAGATCTGGCAGCCCTGTTGTTCAACGGGGGTAATTCTTCCCTGGGGCTCGCCGGGGACGCCAGTTTGTCCATTCCTCTGCTGCGGGGATCAAGCCGGCATATAATTGTGGAACATCTGCGCCAGGCGGAACAGAATCTCATCTATGCCATACTGGCATTTGAACACTTCAAAAAACCTTTGCCGTGGAGGTGGGCACCCAGTATCTGAATCTGTTGAAACAGATGGACGTCGTAGACAATGCCAGAAATGACTATACAAGGCGGGAGGCCCTGACACGGCGGAGCCGGCGCCTGGGCGATGCCGGCCGGCTCAAAGAGATCGAAGTGGATCAATCCGTACAGACCCAGCTGGTGGCAAGACAGCGGTGGCTGTCAGCGGAAGAATCGTTCAAAAGACAGATGGACGGATTTAAGATGCTGCTGGGATTGCCGCCGGATGCTGATGTTCAACTGGATAAACAGCGGCTTAATCAGATCAAGGAGATTAGGGACCGGGATCTGTCGGATTCCGGTCCACTGGAGTTACCCGAGCAGACCGCCATATCCCTGGCCCTTGATCGGCGGCAGGATTTGCAGATCGCATTGGGCAAAGTGGTGGATGCCCAAAGAAAGGTGGTGGTGGCGGCCGATGCCCTGGGGGCTGAGCTGACGTTTCTGGGATCTGCGTCTGCGGGGGAGCGCAGAACCATTTCCACCGCAGATCTGGACAATGCCAGGCTTCGCATGGACAAAGGTCTGTTTTCCGCATTGCTGACCCTGGATCTGCCGTTTGAAAGAACGGCAGAGGCCGTGGCTTACCGCAACCGGTTTATTGAACTGGAACAGGCGGTGAGAAATGTTCAGAAACTGGAAGATACCGTGAAAAACGAGATACGAAACCGGTTGAGAGAATTATTTGAGGCCCGGCAGACTCTGCTCATCCAGGCCCAGGCAGTAGCCCTGGCGGAAAAGCGGGTGAGAAGCATCTCTTTGTTCATGGAAGCAGGCCGGGCAGAAACCCGGGATCTGCTGGAAGCCCAGGATGCATTGCTGGCGGCCCAGAACAATCTGACGTCGGCAGGGGTGAATTACCGCATCGCAGAGCTGGAGATTCAGCGGGACATGGGGGTGATCACGGTGACAGATACCGGATTGTGGAAGGAATATCGATTAGAAGGATCGTTTTGATGCCGGATGGAAAATGGATAAAACGGGGTGTTTTAGCAGCGATTCTGGTCGGCCTTTCGTTCATGCTGTGGTTTCGGTTTTCCGATTCACCGGAGCCTTTGGTCCAGGAAGCTGTGTACGAGGTTAAGTCCGGACCGCTGATCATCGATGTGGTGGAGTCTGGCACCATTAAGGCCAGAGAGCAGCTGGTGATCAAAAACGAGGTGGAGGGCAAAACTTCGATTCTGTATCTGATTCCCGAAGGCACCCAGGTCAAAAAGGGGGACCTGTTGGTGGAATTGGATGCCAGTACATTGATGGATGCGAAAATCGATCAGGAAATCAAGGTACAGAACGCGGAAGCAACGTTTGTCAATGCCACGGAAACGTTGGCTGTGGTGGAGAACCAGGCCAAGAGTGACCTGGATCTGGCAAAACTGACCCTGGAATTTGCCCGGCAGGATCTGAAAAAATACACAGATGGTGAATATCCCAATGACCTGCAGAAGGCCAGAGCTGAAATTACCCTGGCCCAGGAGGAGCTGGCCCGGGCCAGGGAACGCCTGGAATGGTCAAAGACCCTTTATGAGGAAAAATTCATTTCTCAGACCGAGCTGGCGGCCGATGAACTGGCAGAGAAAAAAAAGGCCCTGGACCTGGTCCTGGCAAAAAACAATCTGGATCTGCTGGTCAATTACACAAATCAACGGGACCTGGCCCAGCGTAAAAGTGATGTCAGTCAGGCTGAGATGGCCCTGGAACGGACACGGCGAAAGGCCCGGGCCGATGTGGTGCAAGCCGAAGCGGAACTCAAGGCCCGGAAAGCGGAGTTTCAACGGCAGAAGGACAAACTGGAAAAAATCCTTGAGCAGCTGGGAAAAACCGGAATTTTTTCACCGGCCAACGGCTGGTGATTTACGCCACCAGCGCCCAGAGCGGGATGTTCCGGCGAAATACCGAACCGCTTCAGGAAGGCCAGGATATCCGGGAGCGGCAGGAACTGATCTACCTGCCCACAGCCAGTTCCAGCAATGCGGAGATCGCCATTCATGAATCCAACCTCAAAAAGGTGAAAAAGGGAATGCCCGCAAAAGTGACGGTGGACGCGCTTCCGGGCCGGGAATTTTCCGGCAGGATCACCCAGATCGCCCCCTTGCCAGATGCCCAGAGCATCTGGATGAATCCGGATCTGAAGGTGTTCACCACTCAGATATATCTGGACGGCAATGACAGCAACATGAGAACAGGTATGAGCTGCCAGGCCCGGATCATTGTTGAAACACATGACAATGTGCTGTCCGTGCCGGTCCAGGCGGTTCTGCGGGTGGAAGGGGTTCCCACGGTATATGTCAGGTCAGGCAGCGGATTTGTCCCCCGGAAGGTGGAGACCGGGATGGACAACAACCGGTTGATTCATGTGAAGCAGGGACTGGCGCCCGGGGATGTTGTGCTGCTCACCCCGCCGCTCAGGGTTGCGCAAAAAGAGGCTTCTTTGATGCAAGAGACAAAAGAATCCCGGACAAAAGAATAAGGAGTGCGGTTTCAAGGATGACACATGCCCGGCCGGAAACGGTCATCAGGCTTGAAAATGCCGGAAAGGTGTATGTTATGGGCCAGCAGCAGGTGGCGGCCCTGGACGGCATTGATGCGGCATTTGAAAAAGGCAGTTTCTGGGCGATCATGGGCTCCAGCGGGTCCGGTAAAAGCACGCTCATGAACATTATCGGATGTCTGGACCGCCTGACTTCGGGTCGGTATCTGTTTCAGGGCACCGATATCAGCGCGTATGATGATGATGCCTTAAGCGATATCCGTTTGAGGCACCTGGGGTTTATCTTTCAGAGTTTCAATTTGATTCCTCAGCTCACGGTCCAGCGCAATGTCGAGCTGCCGTTGTATTACCTGGGCTGGGAAAAAGAAAAGAGCGCTGCCCGTGCACGGGATCTTGCCTCCATGGTGGGGCTTGAGACCCGGCTGACCCACCGTCCGTCTGAGCTGTCCGGGGGACAGATGCAGCGGGTGGCCATTGCCCGGGCTTTGGCGTCGGATCCGGATCTGATTCTGGCGGATGAACCCACTGGAAATCTGGATACACGGACCAGCCGTCAGATCATGGACCTGCTCAGGTCCCTGCATAATGGCGGTAAAACCATCATCATGGTGACCCATGAACCCGATCTTGCCGAGTATGCCCGGAATCTGCTGTATATGAAAGACGGCCGGATTGACCGGATCGAGAGAAAGTGAGATGAGACAGATCAAATTTTCCAGAGAGCTGGCCTCCGGCATCCAGACACTGCTGCTCCACAAACTCAGGTCCTTCCTGACCATGCTGGGCGTGGTGTTCGGGGTGGGCAGCGTGGTGGCCATGCTGGCGGTGGGGGAGGGGGCCAGCAAAGAGGCACTGGCCCAGATCCGAAAACTGGGGAGCCACAATATTCTCATTTCGTCGGTCAAACCGGTGGAAGAAAATGCCGCAGGCTCCACCCCTTCATTTATGAGTATCTATGGGTTGACCTATCCGGACCATGAACGGATTCAGCAAAGTTTTTCATCGGTGACGAAAAATGTGCCTGTCAAACTGGTGCGCAAGGAAGCACGGCTGGGAGAACGGGCACTGGAGCTGCGGGTGGTGGGAACCAGTCACCAGTGGTTTGAGGTGATTCCCAGGCCCCTGCTGGGGGGGCGGACATTGATTCCCGGAGATCTGGCTGATAAATCCCCGGTGGTGGTGCTCACGGAATTTGGGGCCAGAAAACTGCTTGCGACTCGTCATACCATTGGTCAGACCATTAGGCTGGGGGTGGACAGTTTCAAGGTGATCGGTATTGTCAGAAATGAAACCGGGTCTTCCGGAACCATGCAGATTCCTGACCGGGAAATCGATGCCTACATTCCCATCACCACGGCCAGGTCCTACTTCGGCGATGTGGTGATCAAAATGTCTGCCGGGTCACGTCTTAGGGAAAAGGTGGAACTCAATCAGATCATCGTTCAGGTGACGTCTTTGGATCAAGTGGAATCCGCAGCCCGGGCTATCGAACGCATGCTGGATCTGTTTCATAAAAAAAAGGATTATCGGATACAGGTGCCTCTGGCTCTGCTCAGGCAGGCGGAAGCCACCAAGCGTACCTTTAATGTCGTTTTGGGAGCCATTGCCGGCATCAGTCTGCTGGTGGGCGGAATCGGCATCATGAACATCATGCTGGCATCCGTGACGGAACGGACCCGGGAAATCGGTATCCGCCGGGCCATCGGGGCCAAGCGGAAACAGATTATCATGCAGTTTCTCATCGAGGCAGTGGTGCTGTCCTGTGTGGGCGGTATTCTGGGACTTGCCGTGGGCATGGCGATTCCATTTTTCATCACCTGGTTTGCCAAGATGCCGACAGTGGTTACCTTGCCGGCAATTCTGCTGCCGCTGGGCGTGAGCCTGGGAATCGGAATAGTATTCGGGCTGTATCCGGCAGCCCGGGCCGCAAAAGTGGACCCCATCGTGGCGTTGCGGCATGAGTGAGCATCGGGCGGACCGGAACATCATTCTGCCGTTGACATCCGACCGTCATTAAGAGATATCTCAACTATACTATGATTTCTTCATGGGTGACCGCTTATATTTGGGTTAGCTCCTTGTCTTTGGTTACTGAACTTCAGTTCGATAAAAACTGCCGGAAACTTCAAGCTGCTTGAGGCATCAGGCATCCTCCGGCACGGGTCTTTAGACCAGGGGGAGATAACATCTTGCCTTGCCATCCCAAATTTGGTAAAAGAACCTGTTTATATATACCAGATGCGGGGGTAACGTCAGGCAGGTTTTTTTTCGCCTTTCTGTCACGGCAGTTCCGATGGTATGAATAAACAATTTTATTCCTTTCTGGAGGCAAGTTATGTCCACAATATTAACGGATGAAGGGCTGTCTTTTGACGATGTCCTTCTGGTTCCTGATTATTCCGCGATCCTTCCGGATGAGGTGTCGGTCAAAACCCGGCTGACCCGGGAGCTTGAACTCAATATTCCCATTGTTTCGGCCGCCATGGACACCGTGACCGAAGCGTTGACCGCCATCAGCATGGCCCGGGCCGGCGGCATGGGGTTTATCCACAGAAATTTGACCATTGAGGAGCAGGTCGTTGAGGTGGACCGGGTCAAAAAATCGGAAAGCGGAATGATCGTGGATCCGGTGACCATTCATCCGGATGTGCCCATCTCCGAGGTGCTCAACATCATGGCCAAATACCGTATTTCCGGGATCCCGGTGGTTGAGGGGGAAAAACTGGTGGGCATTGTCACCAACCGGGACCTGCGGTTTGAAACCGAACTGGAGAAACCGGCCAAAGAGGTGATGACCAGTGAGAACCTGGTGACGGTAACGGAAAAATGCACCCTGGAAGAGTCCAAAATCATGCTGCACAAGCACCGTATTGAAAAACTGCTGGTGGTGGACAGCCAGGGAAAACTAAAAGGGTTGATCACCATCAAGGATATCGAGAAAATCAGAAAATACCCCAACGCCTGTAAAGATTCATTTGGCCGTTTGCGGGCCGGTGCAGCAGTGGGGGTGGGATCGGACATGATGGAGCGTGTGGATGCCCTGATCCGTGCCGGCGTGGATGCCCTGGTCATCGATACCTCCCACGGACATTCAAAAAATGTGATCGATGCGGTGAAAAAGATCAAGCACCATTTTCCCGATGCACAGGTGGTGGCCGGCAATGTGGCCACGGAAAAAGGGGCCCTTGCACTGATCGATTCCGGGGCTGATGCTGTGAAGATCGGTATCGGGCCGGGGTCCATCTGCACCACCCGGATCGTGGCAGGCGTCGGGGTTCCCCAGCTCACCGCCATACAGAACTGCAAGGAGATTTCCAAAAAGACCGGGGTACCCGTCATCGCCGACGGGGGCATCAAGTTTTCCGGAGATATTGCCAAAGCTCTGGGCGCCGGAGCTCATTCCGTGATGCTGGGCAGCCTTCTTGCCGGTACCCATGAGAGCCCCGGTGAAATCGTGATCTATCAGGGCCGTTCCTACAAAGCCTACCGGGGCATGGGGTCGGTGGAAGCCATGAAAAAAGGATCTTCGGATCGGTATTACCAGAAAGACACGTCGGAAGCCGAGGAACTGGTGCCCGAAGGCATTGTGGGACGGATTCCCTACCGGGGCACCATTCGGGAAAATATCGTTCAGATGGTGGGGGGTGTCAAGGCCGGCATGGGCTACCTGGGCGCCACCACCATTGAGGACCTTCACGATAAGGCCCGGTTTGTGAAAATTACGGCTGCTGGATTAAAGGAAAGTCATGTTCATGACGTGGTGATCACCAAGGAAGCACCCAACTACCGGGTGGAAAGCAGCTGACATTTATGACCGATTCTGCCGGTATGTTCTATCACCTGCACCTGCACACAGAATATTCGCTGCTGGACGGGGCCATCCGTCTGGATGAGCTGCTTAAAAAGTGTAAAGAGTTCGGCATGGATGCAGTGTCCATGACCGATCACGGCACCATGTTCGGTGTGGCCGCATTCTATGAAAAAGCCCGAAAAGCCGGGATCAAGCCCATTTTAGGGTGCGAGGTCTATGTGGCCCCGCGGACCATCACCCACAAAACCCAGATGGATCACAAGGGATTGAGCCACCTGGTGCTGCTGGCCCGGGACCGGGAAGGGTATGCCAACCTGTGCAAGCTGGTGTCCATTGCCCAGCTCCAGGGATTCTACTACAAGCCCAGAATCGACAGAGAGCTGCTGGCGGCCCATTCCAGAGGTTTGATCGGGTTGTCCGCCTGTCTGAAAGGGGATATTCCCAAAGCCATCATGGCCCATGATATGGACGGGGCGGACGCGGCGGCCCGTTTTTATCTGGATACTTTCGGGGAGGGCAACTTTTTTCTGGAAGTTCAGGAGAACGGGATGCCGGTCCAGCACAAGGTCAATGAAGGGATCGCCGATATCAGTCAGCGCCTGTCCATTCCCATGGTGGCCACCAATGACTGCCATTATCTGGCCAAAGAGGATAAAAAAGCCCACGACATTCTGTTGTGCATCCAGACCGGGGATACCGTGTCCAATCAGAACCGGTTCAAATTCGATTCGGACCAGCTGTATTTCAAATCCGCCGACGAGATGACCGCCACCCTGGGTCAGTATGCCGGGGCCATTGAAAACACAAAAGATGTGGCGGCCCGTTGCAATGTGGAATTTGACGATAAGACCTATCATTTTCCCCGGTACGCCCGCTCCGGTGAAGACAGTGAATCGGAACTGTTCAAGCAGAAAGCCATGGCCGGTTTTGAAAAAAAACTGGCCAATATTAAAAAAAAGAACCCCAAAGTCAATGAACAGGAATACCGGAACCGCATTGCCTATGAGATCAAAATTATTCTGGACATGGGGTTTCCCGGATATTTTTTGATTGTGGCTGATTTCATTGCCCATGCCAGAGAAATTGGCGTGCCGGTGGGCCCTGGCCGGGGATCTGCCGCCGGATCCATGGTAGCCTATGCCATGGATATCACGGCGCTGGATCCCATTGAACACGGCCTGATTTTCGAGCGGTTTTTGAATCCTTCCCGGATCTCCATGCCGGATATTGATGTGGATTTCTGCATCGAAGGCCGGGACCGGGTGTATCACTATACCATTGACCGGTATGGGGGGCCTGAATATGTCTGCCAGATCATCACCTTTGGAAAACTGAAAGCCAAGGCGGTGATCCGGGATGTGGGACGCGCTCTTGGGGTGCCGTTGCCTGAAGTGGACGAGATCGCCAAACTGATACCGGACGGGGCAAAAAACCTGACAAAGGCTTTGGAAGAGGTGCCGGCCATTCGGGAAAAATGCCGTGAGTCCGAAGAAAAAACACAAATGCTGGAAACTTCCCTGCTGCTGGAAGGACTGCCCCGGCACGCCTCCACCCATGCGGCCGGAGTGGTGGTGGCGGATAAGCCTTTGAACGAATACCTGCCGTTGTTCCGGGGCAAAGAAGGAGAGACCATCACCCAGTTCGATATGAACTATGTGGAAAAACTGGGGCTGGTGAAGTTTGATTTTCTTGGGCTCAGAAACCTGACGGTCATCAAGAACTGCCTGGAACTGATCGAAAAACAGGGCAAGCCGGTGCCGGATATGGATCATCTGGATTTTACGGATGACAATACCTTTGCTCTGCTTCAGCGGGCCGATACCACTGGGGTGTTTCAGCTGGAAAGTTCAGGCATGAAAGACCTGATTCTGCGCCTCAAACCGGCTACGTTTTCCGATATCGTAGCCCTGGTGGCCCTTTACCGGCCAGGCCCTCTGGACAGTGGCATGGCCAATACCTATGTGGAAAGAAAGCATGGCAGAGAAGAGGTGGCCTATCTGTTTGACGAACTGGAGCCGATTCTCAAAGAAACCTATGGCGTGATTCTGTACCAGGAACAGGTGATGAAGATTGCAGGGGTCCTGGCCGACTATTCCATGGCGGATGCCGACGGGCTGCGCAAAGCCATGGGAAAGAAAATCGCTGCCATGATGGAGGCCCACCGGAAATTGTTCTTGGAAGGGGCCGTCAAAAACAACCATGACCCCCAGAAAGCCGAAGAACTGTTTGACCTGATGGAGAAATTCGGCGGATACGGGTTCAATAAATCCCACAGTGCAGCCTATGCGTTGATCGCGTTTCAGACCGCATTTCTGAAAGCCAACTACACCCTGGAGTTCATCGCGGCGTTGATGACCAGTGAACGGGGCAACACCGATGCCGTGCTTAAATACATGGATGAATGCCGGACCCATGATATTCAGGTGTTGCGCCGGATGTCAATGATAGTGAATCCCAGTTCATTGTGGTCAAAGACCGGATCCGGTTCGGGCTGGCCGCAGTCAAGGGGGTGGGAAATGCTGCCATTGACGTGATTGTGGAAGACAGAAAACTAAACGGATCGTTTGAAAGCCTGTATGATTTCTGTGAACGGGTTCCCTTATCCAAGGTGAACAAGAAGGTGCTGGAGGCCCTGATCAAATGCGGTGCGTTTGATTCCACCAAAGCGGCAAGAAGCCAGATGATGGCGGTTCTCGAAGAGGCCCTGGAACACGGTAACCGGGTTCAGAAGGAAAAAGCAGACTCTCAGATGGATCTATTTGCGGATTCCGGACTGGGGTCTGAGATTCCGGCCAGCATTCCCAAGATGCCGGACATGGAAGAATGGGAAGAGCATTTTTTGCTGGAGATGGAAAAGGAAGTGTTGGGATTTTATATCAGCGGTCATCCCTTGGACAAACACCAGGTCGACATTGCCCGGTTTGCCACGGTCAACACTCTGACCCTTCAGGAAATGCCGGATGGCAGAATGGTCCGCATCGGAGGCTTGATCAAGGTGCTCAAAACCCACAAGACCAAAAAAGGGGATTTAATGGCGTTCTGCGCTGTTGAAGACCGGAATGCCAGTGTGGAAGTGGTGGTGTTTCCCAAGGTCTATGCCCTGGTTCATCCGATCCTGTCCCAGGAACAGGTGGTGATCCTGGAGGCGGAAGTTCAGAAAAAAGACACCAGCATCAAGCTTCTGGCGGAAAAAGTGGTGCCCATCGACCAGGCGGCTCAGGAGTGGACCAACGGTATTTTGATCGAAGTGGATGCCGCCCGGTTCGATACCGAAACCCTGGAACGGCTCAAGCCCATTGTTCAGCGCTATCCCGGGGATTGCACCGCCTGTCTGAAAATCTGTATTCCGGATAAACCCGACGTGCTGGTGAAACTGTCGGATGAGTATATGACCTGTTCCAATCCGGGATTTTTCGAGGAAGTGGAGAAATTGATGGAAAAGGGATGCATTGAAACCCGGTGTGCCCCGGTCAAGGCAAAGGTTCGAAAGAAAAAAGCCTGGGGAAACCATCGTAACGGAACAATGAAACAAGGAGCCTGAGCATGAGCTGGCTGGGTAAAATGATCGGCGGCACCATCGGATTCGCCTTGGGCGGTCCCATCGGGGCCGTGGCTGGGGCTGCATTCGGCCATGCATTCGTGGACAAAAAAGAGGACGACTATCTGGCTTCCATTCCCGGAAGAACCGGGTCCCTGTCTTCCCATGAAGAGGCCCAGCTGGTGTTTTTCACGGCGGCTTTTTCCATGTTGGCCAAACTGTGCAAGGTGGACGGCCAGGTCACTGAAAAAGAAATCCAGGTGGTGGAAGCCTTTATGAAGCAGGACCTTCAGCTGGATGCCACCGGCCAGGAAAGCGCCAAAAATATTTTCAGACAGGCGGTCCGGTCGTCTGAAAGTTTTGACGCCTTTGCTATGCAGTTCTATTCCGTATTTAGAAACCAGCCCAATATCATCGCGCTGATGATGGATGTGCTGTTCCGAGTGGCTGCGGTGGACGGCCGTCTGTCCGATGCCGAAGACCGGACCTTGCGGTCAGCGGCAAAAATTTTCAGTGTATCGGACTCAGAGCTCAATCGGTTGAAATCCAAATATATCCGTCCGGCAGACAAGTACTATGCCGTGCTCAAGTGCGATGAAACCGCGTCCAACGAGGAGATCAAGAAGCAGTACAGAAAACTGGTGACCGAATACCACCCGGATAAGATTCAGGCCAAGGGACTTCCTGAAGAGTTCATCAAATTCGCCAATGACAAATTTGCCGAAATCCAGGAAGCCTATGACCAGATCCGCAAAAAAAGAGGGTTTTAGAACAGCCCTTTTTCCTGCGCGATTCTCATATAGGTGTCCACCAGGGTCCGGGGCGGTTCCCAGCGTTCCATCTCTTTTTTGTCGGCCAGGGAAACGGCGTCAAATTCACACACGGTGACGCACAGCCCGCACCCGATGCAGCGTTCTTGATCCACGTCGGCCAGGCCGTCTGTCACGGCAACGGCATCCATGGGACAGATCTCTTCGCAGGCCTGACACCCGGTGCACAGGTCTGGGTCCACTTCGGCCTGAAAATTGGAATTCACGATCCGGGCCGGGGCCGGATTTTTTTTGATATTGCTTAAAATCTGGCAGCAGCAGTCGCAGCACAGGCAGATGTTCATGGGTTTCACTGAATTAGAGGGCTGGGCCACCAGTCCCTGGGCCGCGCCTTTTCGCACAATGTCCATGGCCTCATCAGCGGTGATGGTCCGGCCGATACCCCGGCTTTCATAGATATAAGCTCCGCCCCCGAAGATCAGGCAGGCCTCTTCCATTTTGCCGCACCCTTTGCCCACCATGGTGTGCTCCCGCCGGCAGATACAGGGGGCCACCAGAATTTTGGACTGGCTTCTCACCAGGTTTTCCAGGTGTTCATGGTCCATGATGTTGAGCTGGGTATTGATGGATTTTTCCACCGGCACCACCCGGAGCTGCTGGGTTTTATGCGTTTCCTGGGATTTCATCAGATACGGAACGTATTCGTTGAAATCTTTGATCAGCTGTTGGGTCAGCCGGTTCACCTGGTATTCCCAGATCCCCACTACGAACTGCAGGAGCATGAACGTGTCCCCGTTCGATTTTTTGATGTGCAGGATCAATCCTTTTTCCCCCATCTCTTTGAGCGTGGGCAGAATCCCTTGAGCGGATTTTTGTGCCCGTTTGGCAACGGCCTCCACAGGTTCCGGCATCATCACCAGACACAGAGCCAGTTCGGCTTCATCTGGGGTGAACAACTGGCTGAGAATGCGCAGTTCCACGCCGGATTCCGTGGCGGGAAAGCCGCCCGGTGTGTTGTCCAAATGACGGGCCAAATCTTTATAAACGGTTTCCATGATACAGTTCTCCAGAAATGTTGAGGTTTTTGTCCCACCGGTCATAGGTCACGTTTGCCACACATCCTTTGAGAGAGGGATCTTTTTTCAGATACAGGGTCAAATAATTTCGGGTCATTGCCACCATCCTGCCGGTGCGGACGTCGGTCCGGTTCTGCACCACCGCTTCCAGGCACCGTCCCTGGTTGGCCTGGATAAATGTGGCTTGCTTCCGGCGGCTCAAGTCCCGCATCCGCCGGCATCGCTCAGTGATCACCGCATCCGCAACCCGTGGTTTAAAGGAAAAGGCCGGGGTCCCTTTTCTTGGGGAAAACGGAAATACATGCAGGTATGATACCGGCAGCTGTTCGATCAATTGAAAGGTGTTCTCAAACTGGGCATCGGTTTCCGTGGGAAATCCGATCAGGGTGTCCACGCCGATGCCGGCAAACGGCTGTTTTTCATGAAGACGGGAGATGATTTCTTTGAACCGTTCAGCAGTGTACGGGCGTTTCATTTTTCCCAGAACCGTATTGTCACCGGATTGGAGCGGCACATGAAAATGATCGCACACTATGCCGTCCGGGCCGGCCATGTCTGCCAGTCGTTCATCGATTTCATTGGGTTCGATGGAGGACAGCCGTATCCTGTGCACCGGTTTTTGTTCTGAATCATTTCCAGCAGTGCCAGAAGCGTGGTGGGCGGGCTCAGATCACGGCCGTACCGGCCGGCATGGATTCCGGTGAGAATTACCTCTTTGAACCCTGCATTCCCCAGAGTTTTTAGATGGTGCATCACTATGTCTGGCGCCATGCTCACTGAAGAGCCTCGGGCATGGGGGACGATGCAGTAGGTGCAGAACGCATCGCATCCGTCCTGGATTTTCAGGTACGTGCGGGTCATATCGCCGGAAACCGGCTGCGCAAAGCAGTGAAACCGGTTTTCAGCAGAGTGGTCCGCAGGTTTGAAGCTTATTGGAACCGAAAAGGAATCTGTGGCGATATGTTCTGCCAGACGGGTTTTGTCCTGATGGCAGACCAGTTCGAGGGTGCGGCTGATCTGGCGAAAGATATCCGGATCTGTCTGGGCATGGCATCCGGTCACGATAATTCTGGCTTCAGGATTTTCCCGCATCAGTTTGCGCACTGCCTGACGGGACTGCATGGCTGCCTTTGAAGTCACGGCACAGGTGTTGACGATGCATACGTGACCGGATCGGCCTTTTTTTGACCGGATCAGGCCGTGTTGCTCCAGCTCGGCGGCAATTCCGTCGGATTCGTACTGGTTGACCTTGCACCCCAAGGTTTTGATATAAAATGATTTCATTGGATAATCGCCGATCCCAGCACTTTCGACCCGCTGTAGAACACGGCGGCCTGCCCCGGAGTCACGGCATACTGAGGCTGGTGGAAGGTCACCCGGCCCCCGGCGCTTCCCTGGCGGGTCAGTGTGGCCTCCGCTTCTTTGTGGCGGTACCGGATTTTGACCGAGACCTGTTCTACCGGGTCAGACCGGGTGTCGTGCCAGACGATATGATCCACGGCCATCTCCTGCTGTGCCAGATCTTTTTTGAAACACACGTGAAGGGTGCGGGTTGCCGGCTCGATCCGTCTCACATAATAGGGTTCGGACGCCGGGCAGTTGATGCCCCGGCGCTGCCCCACGGTAAACGCATGGACCCCGGTGTGGGTTCCCACCTGCCGGCCGTGACTATCGATGATGGGTCCGGGCCGGGATATTGCTCCGATTCGTTCAGAGAAAAAATCCGCCAGATTTCTGTCATGGATGAAACAGATATCCTGGCTTTCCTTGCCCGTGACCGGCACCAGATGATGCTCGGCTGCCAGGACCTTGACCTGGTCCTTGGTAATTCCTGCCAAAGGACACAGGATTCTGGCCAGCTGTTTTCGGGACAGGCGGGCCAGAAAATAGGACTGGTCCTTAGCCGTGTCCGCTGCTTTTTCAATCCGGGGAAACGGCCTGCCGGATTCCTTTTGTGTCAGGTCATTGACAATGGTGGCATAATGGCCGGTAGCCAAAAAATCCGCTCCCAGTTTTTTGCCTGTTCCAGCAGCACCCCAAACTTGATTTTCTGGTTGCAAATCATGCAGGGATTCGGGGTTTTGCCCTGTCTGTAGGTGGATACAAAGTACTGGATCACGTCGGTTTCAAACGGCACCGACAGGTCCAGGGTGAAAATGTCCATGTTCAGCTGGTCCTTGAGGCGCATGATATCCGGTTTGTGCAGCTCATGGCCTGTGGTGAAATGCAGGCCGAAGACTTTTTTGTATTGCCGTTTGAGCAGAAAGGCGGACATCAGGGAGTCCACCCCGCCGCTGACAGCGACACCGATGGCAGGGTCAGGCATCAGGCCACAGGTTCCGGATCTTTGGTAAACAGCCCCATGGCCCGGGAAGGACAGGTCACGATACACAGTTCACACACCGAGCATTTTTCCTTGTCAAACGCCACTTCCATGGACGGCCGCTGAATATACAGGGCTCCCGTGGGACAGACGGCGGTGCAGGCCCCGCAGTGGGTGCAGATCTGATCGTCTTTATAGATCTGGTGTTCCGGCGTGGACACCTGAACCCCCTGTTGTTTGAGAAACTGGATTCCTTTGTTGAAGTCGGGCCGGGAAGCCGCGGTTATTTCCATCACCAGGGAGCCTTGTTTCTGGCTGGAAACTTCAGCTCTCAAAATGTTGAACAACAGGTCGAATTTTTTTACCAGCTGGCAGACAATGGGTTTCTGGGCAATACTGGGAGGAAATGTCAAGACAACGATTTTAGAGTACAAATCAGGCCTCCGTTTAAAAATGTTTTTGACAACATGGTGGGGTTCCATATTATAATCCTGACAGATTGTCAAAAAAATCATGTCAGGTCCGGGTTTTTGTCGTCATGCGTGTTGTATCACCAACCGGCTGAAAATTCAACACACCCGGTCTGAACCAGGCAACGATTTTATGAATAAAGGCTTCTATGAACCGGTTTGCATTCAAACTGTCCTCGTATACGCTGAAAACGCTTTCCGGGTTTTCCAGGGCCAGAATCACCATCCAGGGAGCGGAAAACATCCCCAAAGGTTCCGTGGTGTTTTGCGCCAATCATTTTACACGGATTGAGACGGTTTTTCTGCCCCATCATATCTATACCATTACCGGCAAACAGGTCTGGTCCCTGGCTGCCCGGGAGCTGTTCGATGTGCCGCTGCTGGAAGGACTTCTCAGGCGGTTGGGGGCGGTGTCCACGGATGCTCCGGACCGGGACGATCTGCTGTTGAAACCCCTGCTTTCCGGAGATTCCCACTGGCTCATTTTTCCGGAAGGCATGATGGTGAAAAACAAGAAGCTGGTCAAGGACGGCCGGTTTGTTCTTATGAATGGCAAAGAGGAGTTACGGCCCCATACCGGAGCGGCAGTGGTGGCGCTCCGGTGCGCCTTTTTCAGAGAACGTCTGCGCCGCCTGAAAGCTTTTAACGCCCCGGAATTCGACCGGTTGACTGCAGAATTGGATCTGCAGAACATCGACGAGATCTTAGGCCTGCCCACCCATATCGTGCCGGTGAATATCACCTATTATCCGGCCAATCCCCGGGACAATATTCTAAGTTCTCTGGCCGGTCTTCTGGTCAGAAAACCCACCCATCGGGTGATGGATGAACTCATGACCGAAGGGGCTATGCTGTTCACCGGAGTGGATATCACCATCCGGTTCGGCCCGCCCATCGATATGGCGCCGTATCTTCATCATCCTTATATCGAAAGTATGCTGGCGGTGAAACGACGGATACGACCGTTCGAAGATCCGGAGTCCAGACAGATTTCAAGACGGATCGCCGTATCGGTCATGCAGACCTACATGTCTCAGGTATACGGGCTGACCACCCTCAACTATGACCATGTTATGGCCTCTATTCTCAAACATTATCCATACAAGAGAGAAGGGATTGACCGGTATGAATTCGCCTGTAAGGTTTATTACTCCATCACCTGCCTGGTGCTGAACCGGCTCTGTCATGTGGTGGACCTGTTCATGGAGAATCAGATTCACCTGCTGGTGGATGACCGGTTCGACCGGATATCCGATTTCCTGGCGTTGGCAGAGAAAACCGATGTGATTTCTATGGACGGCGAACGGTTTTTCAAAGATCAGACCCGGTTTTACAAGGTTTCGGAATTTCATGCTGTCCGCATGGAAAATCCCATCCTGGTCATGGCCAATGAAGTGGAGCCGGTGGAATCAGCCCAAATTTGCCTAAAAAAAATTGCCCAGAAACCCTGGCGCCAGATTCGGGAGCGGGTCAGATCCCGGATCATAGAAAAATGAATGTGGATTTTACCGCCGATTATGCCGCGTATTTCAGACCGGATGAATCCAAAAAAAACGAATTGGCCGGCCCCTGTTTTTGAACCGGTCTTTGGACAATCCCGGCGTACTGCTGATCCATGGGTACATGGCTGCGCCGGAAGAGATGAAGTTTTTCGCCCGCTATCTGTTTGCCAGGGGATTCACAGTTCATGTGCCCCGGCTCAAGGGCCACGGCACTTCTCCTGATGACCTGGCCCAGACCCGGTATGAGCAGTGGATCGAATCTGTGGAAGAAGCCTATGTGGCCTTGCGCCATTCCTGCGCCAAGCGGTTTATCGGCGGGTTCTCCACCGGAGCCGGCCTGGCCCTGGAAATGGCCACCCGTGTCAGGGATTATGAGGCGGTTTTTGCGGTGGCTCCCCCCATGCGGCTTCAGGATCTGGGTGCCCATTTTGTGCCGGCCATCAATACATGGAACGCCATGATACGGCGAATTCACCTGGCCGGCATGGCCAGAGAGTTTATCGACAATCATCCTGAAAATCCCCAGATCAATTACCGGCGAAATCCCGTTGCCGGGGTTCACCAGCTGGAAAAGCTCATGGAACAGCTGGCAGGCAAGCTGGGGCAGATTGACAAACCGGTTCTGGTGGTTCAATCCAGGAATGATCCGGTGGTGAATCCCAGGGGAAGCGAAAAACTGTTCCGTCAACTGGGATCACATGTCAAGGAATACTATCTGTTTGATTATGACCGGCATGGAATTCTGATCGGGGATGGGGTGAAACGGGTATATCAGGCTATCGAAAATTATATCCGGCAGTGGGCTTGACAGATCAAAAAAACAGGGATGGCCGGTAGGCAGGATTTGTGTGTCCTCCGAAGCATCCCTGTTGAATAAGCCGAATGAGGTGAAAATCAGATCTCTTCTTCCACCAGCATCATGGTGGCCGGATCCAGCATAAAAGCCTGATCGGTCCGGTTGCCGTCCTTGAGAACCACGGCCTGGATCTTGTTGTTGACGGGTTTGAGGAACAGGGCCTTGTCAAATATCTCTTTCCGGGTTTCAAGCTGAACCGGGTAACCGCCTTCAGCCGGGGCTTCATCCCGGTGGGTCTGCATGGCGAACCAGAAGGCCGTGGAAAATTCCTGGTTCAACGCCTGTAAATTCTCAAGGATTTGTGTGATATCTTCATCAAAATTAAGGCCGTCGATGACCATCATCGCCGGTATGGGCAGGCTCGCTTTTTTGAAACTCTTCAGGTAATCCCGAAGTTTTTCAGTATCAAAAGTGGCATCATTATAACTGATGCCTACTTTGTTGAGACTGATATCATCCCATAACCGGAGCGCTTTCTGAGGATCGACATACCCGATACTGTCCACCAGGTTGGTATAGCCTTCATTGTAGCGCAGATTGATTTTTCCAATGGAATCGTCGAGACTGACATGAACGATTTTTTGGTCTTGCAGCAGCCGGGTCAGGGCAATCTGGACCAGAAAACGGGTTTTGCCCACGCCGGCTCTGGAAAGCACTGCCCCGAATCGGGTTTGCGCAATATTGTCAATGCCCATGATTTTTTCAATGGGACTTCTGAGATTGAGATCTTTTTTTAACATATTCCCTCTCCTTGATGTGGCGTCTTAGGCTTTCTTTTCTTCCTGTTTCTTTTTGATGATCTCGTCGGCAATGGACTGGGGGACCTGTTTGTAGGAAGAAAATTCCATGGTGAACTGGGCTTTTCCCTGGGTGGCGGACCGGAGAACAGTCGAAAAACCGAACATTTCTGACAACGGCACCTGACTTTCTATCACAGACATGACCCCTTCTTCCTGGGAACCCTGGATGATTCCCCGGCGCTGGTTGATCAGCCCCATGCACGACCCCTGGAATTCATTGGGGGTCTCGATGACGACTTTCATGATCGGTTCCTTGATTACCGGGCTGGCTTTCATATACCCTTCCAGAAACGCGCCCCGGGCAGCTGCCTGGAATGCCATTTCAGAGGAGTCCACCGCATGGAACGCGCCGTCATCAATGGTCACCCGGACACCGGTGACTGGGAATTCCAGTTTGGGACCTTTGGCCATGCAATCGGCAAAGCCTTTTTCACAGGCAGGGATATACTGGGTGGGAATCCGGCCCCCGGTTATCTTGTTGACAAATTCAAAGTCTTCGTCACAGGGTTCCAGAAATCCGGCCACACGACCGTACTGACCCGCGCCACCGGTCTGTTTTTTGTGGGTATAGTTGAACAATGCTTTCTGGGTGATGGTTTCCCGGTAGGCGACCCGGGGTGCCCCGGTGGCCACTTCCGCTTTGTATTCCCGCTTCATACGTTCCACATACACTTCCAGGTGAAGTTCACCCATGCCCTGAATGATGGTTTCCCCGGTTTCGTGGTCCACATAAGTCTTGAAGGTGGGATCTTCCTTGGTGAAGCGGTTCAGGGCTTTGGACATGTTGATCTGGGCTTTGTTGTCCTTGGGAACGATGGAAAGGGAAATGACCGGTTCCATCACGTGCATGGCCAGCATGGAATAGTTTATGGCGGGAGAGACAAAGGTATCTCCTGAGGCACAGTCGATCCCGAACATGGCGCCGATATGACCGGCAGGAATTTCATCCACGTCTTCCATCTGGGAGGAATGCATGCGGATGAGCCGGCCGGCTTTTATTTTTTTCCGTCCCGGCTGTTCACCAGGGCGTCACCCTTGGTGATACACCCCTGGTACACCCGGATATAAGTCAATTGGCCGTACTGGCCGTCTTCCAGTTTGAACGCCAGAGCCACGGTGGGTTTGTCAAACTTGCTTTCCAGAATCACGCTTTCTTCATTGTTGTTCAGATCAATGGCTTCGTTTTGAATATCCAGGGGGGAGGGCAGGTAATCGATCACCGCATCCAGCAGAGGCTGGATCGCCTTGTTCTTGTAGGCAGAGCCCAGGAACACAGGTGTGAGCTGTCTGGACATCACCCCGGTTCTCACGGCTTTTTTGATCATGTCTTCATGGATGTCGGATTCTTCAAGAACGGCATCGGTGAGTTCTTCCGAGAACAGGGAGGCCGCATCGATCATTGTTTCTCTGGCTTCCAGGGCCTGTGCCATCATGTCTTCCGGAATGTCTTTGACTGCGACCCGTTCGCCGCTATCCCCTTCAAAAAAATAGGCTTTCATGGCCACCAGGTCGATGACCCCTTCATGCTTGTCCTCCAGTCCGATGGGCAGCTGCATCATCACGGAGTTGTGCCCCAGCTTGGTTTTCAGCTGTCCGGTCACCTTGGCCGGGTTGGCACCGGACCGGTCGCATTTGTTTACAAAGGCGATACATGGCACTTCATACCGTTTCATCTGCTGGTCCACCGTGATGGACTGGGACTGAACCCCGGCAACGGAGCACAGAATGAGAACCACTCCGTCCAGCACCCGCAAAGACCGTTCCACCTCCACAGTGAAATCCACATGGCCCGGGGTGTCGATGATATTGATATTGTGTTTTTTCCATTCACAATACGTGGCCGCGGACGCAATGGTGATGCCCCGCTCTCTTTCCAGTTCCATGGAATCCATGATGGCGCCGGTTCCGTCTTTCCCCCGGACTTCATTAATTTTGTGAATGCGGTCCGTGTAGAACAGGACCCGTTCGGTGAGGGTGGTTTTGCCGGAATCTATATGAGCGCTGATGCCGATATTTCTTACCCGCTCTAAATCTCTGATCATGTTACATCATCCTTCATGAATAAATGTTACCCAAAAGGCGACACCTTCTGTTGGGCCAAAGTACTCAACTGTCTGCCAACCGGGTGTTCCATTTTTATGGGTTCAGCTAATTTGGTGGTACGATGGTATTATAATCGAATCTTCAGGTTATATTCAGTTTTTCAATATATGAGAATTTGATTTTTTATAGGAAAGATTTGGTTTTGTCAATTGTAAATAAAAATCCGGTGAATGGCGTAGTGCCACTCACCGGAAAAAAACGCCGACACAAAAGCTATCGGGTGTGCCGTTTTCGCCGGTATCCCGCAATGGTGGCAAGTCCTAATCCCACAAGGGCCAGAGTGCCGGGTTCAGGCACCTGGTTGGTTGTATTCGATTCAGCCGTCCAGAAAGAGATGTGAGACAAATCGGGAGTCTTTCCGCCATTATTGGTGAAATTGATCTCCCAGTTTCCACTGGTCTCTCCATTGGCGTAATACAGGGCAAAGTGAGTGGATGCCTTAAGGCTGTAATAGATAGGATCCGAAGCCAGCCAGCCCTCATTGGCGAACCAGTCTCCCGATGTGCTGCCATCAATGAAGCTGCCTGTGAACCCCGGGTTGGTCCCTTCATCCCAGCCACTGCCGACATCCCATTTTCCCAGAAGAGTCAGGTTACCGGGCAGATCAGGGTCCTTGGTTGCATTATAAAAATCGACCAGGATATTGACATTGTCTGAAGTATCTTGATGGCTTGATTGGCCTGTCAAGGATGAAGAATCTCCCACGAAAATCGGGGAGGCCGTACTGACCCCTGCCAATAAAAACAAAGTACAAAAATATATGAATATTTTTAAAAATAACGGTTTCATTAATCCCCCCCTTTTTTTAATTTGTGTATATGTGTAACAAGATTTGTCAAAAAATGCCAAAAAATGTGACACATGGGGTCAAAAATTTATGAGCCTCTGCCTTCTTAACGTTTGATCACACGTTTCCTTCCTGCTGCTCCCAAGCCGGCAATACCCAGGCCCAAAAGCAGCATGGTTCCGGGTTCCGGAACGGCTGCTTTGTGAATGCCACCCTGTATCACGTCATTGCCACAGGTCATGGCCCAGTGAAATCCCAGGTCCAGTTCATCTTCCCAGCTCAGGCCGAAGGACGACAGATTGAAAGAATAGCTGATCAGACTCCCGGCATGGGAAAAGGCAAATGATCCCTGGGAGCCTTCATTGACGTCAGGATTATAGAGAACCTCCTGATTGTTCCGGTAGTGGTATGCAGGGGTTGTCATGACGTCATTGGCCAGTTGGATATGGTCCGGATTGACTGAATAGATGTTACTGGATGAGGTGTCCAGAGCGTATTCCCAAGTCTCACCAAAACCAAATCTGTCATCAGGATATCCAGCGCCTGCGTCACCGTAAGGATTCCATCCGTCAGTGCTCACAAACAGGTCCCCGTAATTGGTACCCCGACGTCCGTCAGTATAACCGGTCTGGATCTCGACAGTCACATCGCCATTGGTTGCAATGGCAATGGTCATGAAGTCTATGTTAAAGTACTTGACTTCATCAGACAGGGAGATCACATCGCCATCGTTTTGAACCCATCCTTTGTCTTCGGTTTTTTCTAGAATGGTCCCGCCAATATAATTGTCTTGAATCGTCCAGGTGCTGGCGTAAACAGCGCCTGAACTCCAGAAAACAATCAACATCATAAAAATAACTATTTGTTTCATTTGATTTCTCCTCAATGTTGAGGGTGGTGCATTTTGATTGATGTTGACATAATTATAATTCCATTCTTCGCAATTGTCATCTTTTTTTATTGTCGTAGCTGCCATTATGTTGAAAATCCGGGAAAAAAATTCGTTTCATGGCTCCTTACTGTTGCCTTTTTCTAAACCGTTTCCTGCCGACCGCTCCTATGCCGGCAATCCCCATTCCCAGCAACAGCATAGTTGCGGGTTCCGGAACCGGGTTGACCTGATCCAGTTGGACAAGAAGTTGCTGGGCATTGATGCCTTCGCCGTATGTGGTGACGGCATACTGGTATCCCAGAGAAGCCCACATGTCGTCATTTGAAAGCGCATCCTGATAGTAATGTGAGTAATAGCCGCCGATGGCGCCGCCGGTTGTGTTGGTAAAGTTATCGTTAGCATAGATTGCATCCCAGACGGCCAGCTGCAGCCCGGCGACTTTTTCTGCATTCCCGGAAGCATCACCGGACCATGTATCCATCAGCCAGGCGGCATGAAGGTAGTCGCTACCAAGAGTAACCGGATTGAGTGTCACCTCGTATGACCCGTTCGAGATCGTATGGTCAAGATCCACACAATAGGCAATGGTGAAAAAATCATCCCAGTCAACCCCACCATTCAATGTGATGCTGAATTCTGCAGAAGTTCCGCCGGATTTTGTGGCACCGGTATATGGGCTGACATAGTCATAAGACACCCCTTTGGTGTTCCCATAGCTAACATCCATTGTGGCCGCTGTGGCACTGAATGAAAACAACATGGTCATCAATGCTACCAGGCCGGCATAAAGCAATTTGTTCATTTTTTTACTCCCTGTGTTGGTGTTGATTTCAACTGAGCCATGAAAATCAGGCTTAATGTCCTGTGCATTTTCTCAGCAATTTTTGTGCCATATGGACGATTCGACCATCAATTGTGGCGGTTCAATTACAGGCATCTTATGCATGCTTTCGAAAGCCTATGTTCGTCTGACGTTTCAATTTTCCGGCGAATATGGTTTTTTCAGAAGATCCGTGTGATACGCTTCTCCATGATTTATTATTTGACTTTGGTCCGTATTTTTTGATAGTGTTTTTTAAAATTATTAAAAGGCATGCCTGAGTTGAGAAAGATGTAAGAATTGATTAAATGATTTGTTGAGATGCCTTCCATGAAACCGGTTTGGCAGGCCTGGTTTACTGAGCACCCATTCAGGATCTGATGAAAACGATACTCATTGTTGATGACATCAAGGTCAATCTCAAAGTCCTTGAAGTGCTGTTGACCCGAAACGGGTATCGCGTTCTTCCGGCCCTGAGTGCTGAAAAAGCCCTGGTTCTGCTTCAGGATCATTCGTGTGATCTGATCATTTCCGATATCCAGATGCCTGAAATGGATGGTTTTCAATTCTGCCGGTTATGCCAGCTGGATGAGGCGCTCAGGTATATCCCCCTTGTGTTTTATTCCTCGGCCCGGGACGAAAAACATATCCGGCAACAGGCCCGAAAAGTGGGCGCCTGTGCTGTGATCAGAAAACCGGCAGATCCGGCCAAGCTCTTGAAAACCATTGATACGATTCTGGCGGCATCGCCCTCCCGATTCAGAAAACACCAGCAGCATGGCAGTACAGTGTCAGGCACTGCTCGTCACAGGGAATCGGATACGGTTGTACAGCCCTTCTGGATGGTCGAGTCATCAGGTCAGGAACGGTTTGTTACCCGGATATTGGACAATGTCCCCGGGACCGTGTGGACCCTGGATGAGAGAGGAAATTTTACGTATATCAGCCCGGCGGTGGAGCGGTTGACCGGGTTTTCTGTCAGCCGCATCCAGCAGATGGGTAAAAGCGGATGGCTGAGCCGGGTTCATTCTGCAGATGAAAAAAAGGTACGAATGGCATTCAAACGGTTGTTTAAGGAGCATGTCCCCTTAGACATTGCTTATCGATTTGAATGTCGGGACAACCGCATTGTCTGGTTTCTTGAAAAAACCGGAATTCCCTGCAGAAATCAAGCCGATGCCTTATACCGGGTTGACGGCATTACTACGGACATAACGGCTCGGATTCTGGCGCAGAAACGCCGGGTGGCGTTCAGAGAAAAAGATGTGATCCGGTCCTTTTCAAAAGGGGTTTCTCATGATCTGGACAACCTGTTGACCGGAATCGCAGATTACCTTCAACTGTCGACCAGGACATCGGCGAGTTCCCAGGACAGGGACCGGTTTCTGGCCAATGCCCTGAAAATCAGCCGCAGGGCTTTGGCATTGAACCGGGATATTTCCCTGTTGTCCGGTCAGGATGGCCCTTTAGAAAAAAATTCCTTGTTCACCCGGGTGGTTGCCAGGGTGGTCCGGGCCTTGCTGGAGGGCAGCGATATCCGTTACCGGGTGGACATGCCCAGGGGGCTATGGCCGTGCCGGGTGGATACCCGGTTGATGGACCGGGCCATCGAGCATGTTCTGGTCAATGCCTGTGAAGCGTTGGCGAAGAAAAAGGACGGACTGATTACTGTTACCCTGCGGAACCGTTCCATTGATACCGGCCCGCTTGAAAACGAGTCGTTACCCGGGATTCACCTGGACTCCGGCCGATATGTGCAGGCGGTCATCCAGGACAATGGCCGGGGTATGGATGACGAATCGCTGTGCCAGATATTTGATCCCTATTATTCTTCAAAATCCGTAGGGATAAAGAACGGGGTCGGGCTGAGCCTGGCGATGGCCCGGGCGATCGTGCACCGCCACGGGGGGGAGGTGGCGGTCGATTCAAGGAAACATCATGGAACGAAGCTGATAATATGTCTGCCGGCGGTAACAGAGGAATCCTGGTATGAAAACCGTTTTGATCGTGGATGATACCAAGACCAATATCGACGTACTGGTCCAGATCCTGAAAGCCGATTACAAGATCGGGGTCAGCCTTAACGGCAAAGATGCGATTCAATTTGCGAAAAAACGCCGCCCGGATCTGATCCTTCTGGATATTGTCATGCCGCAGATGGATGGGTTTGAGGTTTGTCGGAGACTGAAGGCCGAGCCTGAAACCAAGAATATTCCGGTGGTCTTTATCTCAGCTGCGGACCAACCGGGTCAGAAAAAAAATGTTTCAAATGCGGTGGCGTGGATTATATTATCAAGCCGTTTGTGGGCCGTGACATCATAAATAAAATTGATTTGCAACTGAGCCGGTCATAAGTTCTGAAATGCGAACGGGGATCTGTCAAAAGAAAGATAATAAATAATGGAAAACGGGGATTATCCAGGAAAAATACTGCATGGAAATTATAGTCAGTCCCTGAAAAAGCATGTTACAGAGGATATCCGTCAGCTGACCGCGTTTGACAGCACTGCCATACCGGTCATCCCCTATGTTTCCGCCTGGCAGGAGCATGAAAATGCCATGTGGTACGAATTTGCCGGCAGGCAGTTCATCGAACTAATGGGCTGTCCGGCAGACAAGCTGGCAGACGTTTTCCGACAACGCATTATCGAACGGCGGGTCTATGATTACCAGGGAGACAGTCATACCCGGGTCAATCAACAGACATTGAGGCGATCCGAGCTGACGGGCTTTCGAAAAGGGCTTCGGGAACAGGGCGAAAAAAAAGGCCGTGTGGAGGCCATCTACAAATTGCAGCTTTCAAGCGGCGCGGTAATCTGGCTTAAGGACCAGGCAACGGTCACGGCATTTAAACAGGATCGGATTCATGTCTCATCCGGGTGTCTCACGCTTGTAACCAAAGAGATGGAAGCGGAAGAGGCGTTAAAAAAAGCCGAACATAAGCTCAGGGAGAAAGCCCGTGCCCTGAACCTGGCAAAAAAAATTCAGGAGGAAAACGCGGCCCGGCTGTCCAGCGCCATCAAACAGGTGGAGGCCGCCAGAAAAGAGGCAGAAAAAGCCAACAAAGCCAAAAGCGAATTTCTTGCGGTGATCAGCCATGAGATCCGTAATCCCATGAACGGCATTGTGGGTACCTGTGACCTGATCATGGCGGATGATCTTTCCCGGCAGCAGACTGAATACCTTGAAATCATTCGAAGTTCGGCTTTTTCTCTGCTGGGGCTGATCAACGATATTCTGGATTTTTCGAAAATTGAAGCCGGAAAACTGGAGTTCCAGGAAGTTCCCTTTGATATCCGGGATGTCGTGGAAGAGGTGTCTGATATTTTTCTGGAGATGATCACCCGAAAGAATCTGGAACTAATCGTAGATATCGATCCAAACGTGCCGGAACAGGTGATCGCGGATCCCATGCGCCTACGTCAGGTGCTCATCAACCTGACCTCCAATGCCCTCAAGTTTACCCATCAGGGCGAAATCATCATCCGGGTGGAACCGGTTCGTCGGGACAATTCGAAAATTGAGCTGGGATTCCGGGTAACAGACACAGGTATCGGCATTGCCCCGGAGCATTTCGACCGCCTGTTCGAATCCTTTACCCAGATAAACGGGGCCGCAACGCGTGAATATGGGGGTACCGGTCTGGGACTGGCCATCTGCCGGCAGATCGTCGAAATGATGAACGGCTCTATCGGTGTAGACAGCGACCCGGGGCAGGGCAGTACCTTTTATTTCAACGTCCCGTTGACATACACCGGAAATTACGAAAAAACCGGACACAGACATCCAGGGTTTTGGAATCCTGCCGTGCCCTGGTTGCCATGAAAAACCGGTCCGGCCGGCGAGCCCTGGCTCAACTGCTGAAATCATGGGGATGTCAGGTGACTGCCTGCGGTTCTGCCTCAAGAGCTGCGGATCTCATATCCGAAGCGCCCCGGGTGGGGGCATATTCTCTGGCGATAATGGATATGGGGCTGCCGGATATCAGGGAACCTGAGTTTTCCCACCGTCTGAAAGCTATGGTTGAATCGGTTGAGCAAGCCATTGCCCTGACCCGGATGGGCCGGAATGACGATCTGGATTGCGCCGATCAACTAGGTATTGCCCAGTCCATGACCAAACCGGTCAAGCAGTCTACTTTAAGAGAGATGTTGCAGCATACGTTTGGTCATCCCCTGAAAACTGGATCTCATCATCGGGCTGGGAAAAACAACATTACTTCTTTTTCAAACACCTGGATTCTTCTGGTGGAAGACAATCCCATCAACCTTAAAATCGGTTCGGAGATGCTCTGTATGGCAGGCGTGTCAGTGGAGACGGCACGAAATGGTCTGGAAGCCATTGAAAAAGTCCAGAAAAGAGAGTATGCGGCTATGTTAATCGATATTCAGATGCCGCATCTGGACGGCATTGAAGCGTCCCGCATCATTCGGCAGCAGTTTTCCAGAACCCGGCTGCCTATCATCGCCATGAGCGCCCATGCCAAGGCTGATAACTGGAAAGCCTGCCTGGAAGCAGGGATTAACGACTATATTCTCAAACCCATCAGCAGAAACGTGCTGTTTACCGCATTGAAAAATCAGATTGGTCCGGGTCACAAAATAGCAGTTCCGGAATCGGTCTTGCGGTCCCGGCAGACATCAAACGGTTCGGATGCGGATATGCAGGCCCTTCCGGGCCTGGACGTCAGCGACGGCGTCGAGCGGCTGGGGGGGGAGGTGGCTGTTTATGCAGAAATTCTATCCGATTTTTGTCAGACATATGCCGGATTTCAGCAGGAGATGAAACAGTTGATTGACAGTTCGGCATTCACCCGTGCAGGGGATTTGAGTCATTCCCTAAAGGGGGCATCCGGCAATGTGTCTGCCATGGCTTTGTTTGATTCCGCCAAAGCGCTGGAGCAGCCTGTCGGCAAAAAAGAGGCAGACGGCCTGGTCACTGCTGGAATCGGTTCAGTCGGCCTATGAAACCGTGTGTGAATCGGCAAAACAATTCTGCTGGCAGATAGAATCGATGAAACCCAGTGAGAAATCGGATTTTTTATCCTCAGCCCCGGATACTGACGAAAAAAATATGGAAGACCTGGCCCGGTCTCTGATGGACAGCATCGATCAGTGTGATCCGGTCCTTTCCGGCACCCTGATCCGGAAAATGGCCCATCATGTCCAGGAAACATGGAAAACCGAGATGGATCAACTGACCGATGCCGTGAAAAATTATCGTTTCGAGGATGCCCGGAAATATGTCACCATTCTCATGGATCAAGCGGGGATTGGGAAGTGAACAAGGATGTGAGATTCATGAAAACGATCAATGACTGCACGATACTGCTGGTGGATGATACCAAATCCAACGTGGACGTGCTCGTGAACGCCCTCAAAGATACCTATAAACTGGGGGTCAGTTTGAACGGGGAAGATGCACTTCGGTTTGCGCGACTGAACCTGCCGGATCTGATCCTGCTGGATATCATTATGCCTGGCACGGACGGATTTGCAGTCTGCCACAGCCTCAAGGCGGATCCCCTGACCCGGGAGATTCCCATTATTTTTATCACAGCCATGGATGACCTGACCCATAAAACCAAGGGATTTGATGTCGGGGCGGTGGATTATATCACCAAACCCTTTGATATCACCGAGGTCAAGGCCCGGGTCAAAACCCATCTGACTCTGAAGCTGACCGGAGAAGCCCTGAGAAACCAGAATGCCATTTTGGAAGAGATGGTCCTGGAACGGACCAGGGAATTGCGAAAAGCCCAGATCGAAGTGATCAACCGGCTGGGAAAAGCCGCTGAATACCGGGATCAGGATACTGGCACCCATATCAACCGGATGAGCAAATACTGCCGGCTCATGGGCAAGGCCCTGGGGCTTTCCAGGGACGAGTATGACCGGCTGGACCTGGCATCCACCATGCATGATGTGGGCAAGATCGGCATTTCAGACAATATCCTGCTTAAACCCGGAAAACTGGACGACAAGGAATGGGAATCCATGCAGTCGCATACCCGCATCGGGGAGGAATTGCTATCCGGTGGCACGTCCCAGCTGCTGGAAGTGGCAAGAATCATCGCCATGACCCATCATGAAAAATGGGACGGCACCGGGTATCATCAGCATCTCAAGGGAAAAGATATTCCTCTTGTCGGTAGAATCACCTGTATCTGCGATGTGTTTGATGCTTTGATTTCCAGGCGGCCTTACAAAAATCCGTGGCCGGTGGACCAGGCCTTGGCGGAGATCAAAAAAGGCAGCGGGGAGTTTTTTGATCCCGAACTGGTGAAAGTGTTTCTGTCCCTGGAACCGGAAATTAGAAAAATCGTTGAAATCCATCAGGATTGATTCATGCAAATGGTCAGGGTGACGTTTTCTTGATTTTTTGTTGTATTTGAAAGGATTTTTTTTTAGGATGAGACCTGTTCACTAATCCTGAAAATGTCTGGAGAGTCATGAACCGAAACATTACCATATCTGCTTTTTTGTTTTTCTGTCTGCTGGGTTCATCCGTGTTTGCATCTACGGAAAAACAATTGTTTGAAACCGGGGTCGACCATCTGAAGCAGCATCGGTATGAAGCAGCCATTGAATTGTTCACTCAATTGATCGAACTGGACCCGAATAATCCGGATGCGTATAAAAACCGGGGTGTGGCATACATGAAGCTTTCTCAATATGATCCGGCTATTCAGGATTTTGAAAAAACCAGGCAGATGGTGCCGGATCTGAAAGGGCTGCACAGCAATCTGGGGGTGGCCTGGTATTACAAGGGAGAATATGAGGAGGCTATCTCTAATTACGATAAGGAAATTGCTCTGTCTCCGGACAGTCATTATGCCTATTTCAACCGGGCCATCTGCTGGGCGGAACTCAAGAACTACGACAAAAGCCTGGCGGATATTTCTCAAACCCTGGCACTGGAACCGGATTTTTACCTGGCCTATTGCCTGAAAGGGGATTTGTCCCTGGAGCTCGGGGATGCGGAAACAGCCCGGGCTGCCTATGAAAAAGCTGTGAAAGTGGATTCTGAAGCGGATTATGCCAGAAGCCAGCTGGAAACACTGGGGCCGGCACCTGCGGTCAGAGAAACGCCGGAGCTCCAGAAACCCGGGAAAGCCACCGTTCCGGACACGTCATCCTGGGAACCATCTGCTGGACAACCGGAGGTGTCCGCAACTGAGCAAACAGAAAAACCCCAACCAAAACAAACCGGGGAACAGGCCTTGAATGGCTCAATCCCCGGGGGCCCTGAAATGGAAAATTCTGATGCCAGATCGTCTGGACCTGATCCGGAATATGAAATCCAGACCGGAGCGTTCAAGGTTCAGGAAAATGCTAGGGATCGGTTGAACAAATTGCAGGCACTCGGATATGACGCCCGGATCCTGACATTGACCCATCCCGAGGAGGTAACCTGGTATCTGGTGAGAACCGGGACCTTCTTTGACAGGAAAACAGCGGAACAGGCCATGGCACAATTCGTCAAAAAACCGGCATGAAAGCCTATGTCAGAGCCTGGAACCAATTTTGAGCCCCGTGTCCGATAACTGGATGACCCAGTTCTGCAACACCCTGTGGCAGGGAAGCCGTAAAATGGGCATCGCCCTGACAGAAGCACAAGTGAGCCAGATGGCCTGTCATGCGGCCCAGCTGGAAAAATGGAACCGGCATATCAACCTGACGGCCATCAAGGGACCGGTCGATCTGGCCCGGAAGCATTTTCTGGATGCGGTCGCCATTCAGCCGTTCATTCATACCCGAAACGGACAATGGATGGACATGGGCACCGGCGGCGGATTTCCCGGGCTGCCGCTGAAACTGCTTAATCCGGAAATCCGGATGATTCTGGTGGATGGGTCCCGTAAAAAATTCATTTTCTCAAACATGTGATCCGGATGTTGGGCATTAACGGGATCGAGGCTGTCCATGGCCGGGTGGAGGCGTTTGGCAAAGATCCGGATTTTGCCGGGCGATTTGATGGGGTTCTGGCCCGGGGACTGGCGAACCTGGAACGGTTGGCCGATTTGGCGGACCAGTTTCTGACACCAGGAGCCATTCTTTTTGCATTGAAAAGCCCAGCGCCCGGGAAGAGATCACTCGGAACCTGGAAAACCGGTTTGCCATTGCGTGGGATGAATACCGGCTGTCGGATGACGGCGAAAGGCGATGTCTGGCACGGCTGACACCACGACACAAAAAAAGTTCCTGAATAATCGCCGGCTATTCAGGAACTTTCTGATCGGTCTATCAAGTATGTCTTGAGTTACACTTAAAAAGTGTTTTAGAGCACCGTCACATTTTTGGCAGAAGGCCCTTTTTGGCCCTCTTCGATATCAAACGACACCCGGTCCCCTTCATTGAGGGATTTAAAACCGGTTGCATTGATTCCTGAGTGATGGACAAACACGTCCTTACCACCACCATCCACTTCGATGAATCCAAACCCCTTTGAGTCATTAAACCATTTCACAATACCATTTGCCATGTCGGCGCTCTCCTGTAATAAAAAATAAAAATAATCTGTCTGCTTTGGGGCGAAATTTCCTGTGAATCAGGAAAAACTCCTTGAGGCAGAAACAATCCGTCAGCCGTTTCAAGGCTGATGGAGCGATTATAGATGTCTGTCCGTAAAAGTCAAGCGTTGTTTGTCAGGCCCTGCAAATAATGGGATCAGGATTCTTGATTTTTGAACCGTTTTTTCGTATGCTGAAGCAAATCGCACCCTGTTCCTTGTCAACCCATGGAGGAGAAGACGCTTATGTCCGGAATGAAGACCTCACATCCACGGGAGAACCACAACAATGGGTTCACTTTGGTGGAACTCATGGTCGCCGTGGCCATTTTTGGAATCTTGGCAATCATTGCGATTCCGGAAATGAGTGCGTTGATCAGGAATACCAGGCTGAAAACGGTGACACGGCAACTGGTATCCACGTTGCAGGAAATGAAACTCCGAGCCATTAAGGAAAATGCCGTCGCCAGTATTGTTTTTGATGAAACAAACGACAGCTATAAGGCTTTTGTTGATAATAATCCAGAGGACGGGGCTTATAATACAGGAGAGGAAATCATTGCGATCGCGAATCTGAAAAATGACAACCTTGAGATAACATCGAATAATTCTTCCTTTGGGTTCGCCAGTAGAGGATTTCTATCAGGGGTCAATAATTGTGCCATTACCATTTCCAACACATCCGGCAGACAAAAGCAAGTTGTGATTAATAAGATAGGAAGAATCCGGATTGAATGAATTGAATAATGAAGAATATGCTCAAAGCTGAAAATTTATCATGAACGGGAAACGGCATACCGAAAACAGAAATGATTTCAGCCAGGGGTTTACTCTGGTTGAAATTCTGGTGACCATGGCCATCATAAGCATTGTGGTTTCGGGTGTCATTTATTCCTATTCAGGACAACAGAAATCCGAATTGTCACAGACCCAACTGGTGGAGATGCAACAAAGTCTCCGTGCTGCTATGTATATTATGTCCATAGAAATTCGAATGTCTGGTTATGATCCTCACAGGGCTTTTTCGGCTGGTATCACCAATGCAGGAGATGGTTCGAACGGGAATCCGCTGACCTTGACTTATGTAGAAAATGACACAGACAGTGACCCGGGGATTTTAAAGACGGTTGCATTCGATCTTTTTGATTCATTGAGTGATGGGGATGATGATATCGGCATGAAAATAAATGTTGATAACAGGCAGGCAATCGCTGAAAATATTCAATCCCTGACTTTTACATACCTTGACAGTGATGGTAATGGTCTGGCTGCTCCGATTGACCTTTCAGATATCAGGGCGGTTCGTATCGACATTACCGCGGGGCTGGATGCCGGTGCCGTGGATCACACCATACCCGGGGCGAAACGGTCTGTATCTGCCGTGATAAAATGCCGTAATCTGGGATTGTAATGACCGGGAAGGGGAAACAAAACTGAAATGAGCAATGAATTATTTTGCAGGAACTTCGAAAAAGAAAGAGGCTTCACCCTTCTGGAGGTGATGATCGCCTTAAGTATACAGGCAATTGGTATTTTGGCTATTATCAGCATGCACATCTCAGCCTCCCAGGCAAATGCTCATGCAGTGACATTTACCAATGCATTGCTTGCGGCACAAAGCCGGATCGAATACCTGCTTATGGAAGATTTTGATAATATCACCAGTAGCACGACATATGTCGTTGAAACCCATGAGGACAGTAGTGTCATTCCACCAGGATATACCCTTGAATGGAAGGCGGAGGACCATACGGCCGATATGAAGAAAATAAATGTCCGCGTCAAAAAATCGCTCAAACTTGGAGACAAAATTCAAGAAAAGGTGCTGGCTTTGACGGTTGTAAAAAACAGAGGATAGAGGTATGATCTTTTTTTTAAGAAAAGATTCGCTGAAAGTTTCGTTCGACTGCTTGGACAATCATCAGGGATCCGCACTGATCATCGTTTTAATCGTGATGGCGGTATTAACCCTGGTGGGATTGTCCACCATCAACACAGCAAGCATTGAAAATAGAATCGTTCGAAATGAACGGGTTTATCAGGAAAATTTTTACCTGGCAGAGTCCGGTGTCAATGAAGCGGCCCAGAAGATTGAAAATGAAACAAACAGTGACAATCTGATACCATACTATTCATCTTGGCTCTGGATGCATGATGTGGTTGACAGCAATAACAATCCGATGAATTTTTCAGATCCCGACAATTGGGTGTACAGCGTTTCTTCAAGTGACAACTCGGAACAGGCGGCTGTCAACACCGATGCTTTTTTTTCAAGTGTATTCAAAGGGGTTGCAAGAGGTAGCTCCTTGGACATCGGTGACTCAAACACGCGCTTGTATGAATATGCGGTGTTCGGGCACGGAAAAACCAACAGTGGCAACGCCATCATTGAAATCGGTTATTTGAAGCGGTTTTAGATGGGTCCCATGAATGGTTCTCCAATCAGAACGGTATCCGCCGGGGTCGATGAGGCGGTCGCTGGCGTGCTTACCAATGTAAAAAGAATCCAGGTAAGTTTTTTGCCATCAATTCGTGCCTGCGGTTGTCTTTGCTGTCTATCTTTTTGCGAATATTTGAGATTGTCATCTACAACCGGGATTTCGATTAAATGAAAATCTGTATCAGCGGAGAATTCAGCGTCAGTGTTAAACACAGGGGAAGATCCTGTGTAACGGCTTTTCGAGTCTTAATTTTATCAACGGACGTTCCTGACGCGGAAAAGGGAACTGTCTGGTGCGCTTTTTAGGAGTATGACATGATGATGATCAAAGATCGCTTTTGCCTTTTCCGATTCAAAAAAATAGCGGCTTTTTTTTCCAACCACCTGTGTTGTTTCTTTATTTCCCTTTTTGCAGTGTCCTGGATAACCTTTATTTATTCTCCCCTGGTGTGTGCCGTTTCGGTGGATATAGCGGACGTCCCCTTAGATGTCCAACTCCAAGCATCGGCTCCCAATATCATGTTCGGGATTGACGACTCAGGATCCATGGATTGGGAGATTCTCACAAATGAAAGTGACGGGCTCTTCACCATCGGTAACACTGGGTATGAATATGTGTTTGATAACCCCGGAGATAACTTGTACACCTCGGGCGTCTACTCCTATGTTATCGCCGGGGACAACCGCCGTTATTGGAAGTCCCAATGGTCCGAATACAACAAGATGTATTATGACCCAAAGGTCACCTACAAGCCCTGGCATTCGGATATGCCGGATGCTGATCCGGATATGGTGCGTTCTCATCCCATGTATGCGGAAAACTACACCAACCTTAATGCCGCCTATTACTCTCTCAGCTTTGGGAGTCAGATCATCAAAGATGACCGGGATAGTACAGGCATTACCAAGTCAGATAACTGGGTATTATATAGTTATAGCGCAGCCTATGGGGAAAAGGACAGCTACACAAGCGTGGACGGCTCAACCTTCACGTGGATTCCCACCATCCCTTCGACCGAAACCTACGAGGTATGGGTTTTCAACGCCTATTACGACGGTAATGACCAGAATGCCGAGTATACCATTGTCCATGCAGGGGGAGTAGCTACCGCTTATTCCGATCAGAGTGCCAAGGGTGGCGAATGGGATCTTCTGGGAACATATACTTTCAATGCGGGGACCACGGGTTCGGTCACCGTGACCCGTAAAGATCACTCCACCAAAGGCGTATACACCAACGCGGACGCCGTGAAATTCGTCAAGGTGACGGGAAGCGTGAACATTGTCAACGCACACTACCATGTCTACTCTCAGTCGGCAGGAAAACCCTATTTGGTAAACCTGGATGGGGCGATCACCTATTACAGATACAATGACAATGGTGATGACTACATCGAGCCCGGAGAACTCGTTTTGGATGGATCGCCACCTGCGGATATCGTTACTGGCAGAAGCTATGAACAGGAGCGGCAGAATTTTGCCAACTGGTATTCCTTTTCCCGGAAACGGTGGGGAGTCGCGGTAGGGGCTATTTGTCAGGCTCTTGAGGTGATAGAAGGGGTCAATGTGGGTATCCGAAGCCTGAACGGCTATATCATTAAACGGGTTCATCCTATCAAAGTGGGTGGTGTTGACGAGACTCCTGCTATTTTGAATCTTTTGACCAGCTTCCGTCACGACAAAAACCCTATCGGGTCCACTCCATTAAGAGCTGGTCTCAAAAAGATCGGCGAATATTACAGCACCAGCGAGGTTATTAACCCCCTTGAACCCGAACTTTCGGTTTCACCTATTGATCCAGGAGCAGGCGGCGGCTGCCAGCAGAATTTCGCCATTATGTTCACGGATGCTGCCTATAATGGCCTTGCTCCTGGACTGGGAAACGTTGACGGGGCCTTTCCTCCTCCTTTTGGGGACAAAAATTCGGGAAGCCTTGCCGATGTGTCTATGCATTACTGGATGACAGATTTGGACGGAGATCCGGACAACAACTTCGTTCCGACCAATTTTTATGACAGCGCAACCTGGCAGCACATGGTTACATATACGGTGGCCTTTGGAGTGAACGGCACCCTTAATCCTGCCGACTACGACCTTTACAATATCGACACCTCCGAACGCAAGTACCCTACCTGGCCAAGCCCTATCAACAATGACTATGAGCGCATCGACGATCTTTGGCACGCAGCAGTCAATAGCCGGGGAAAGTACCTTAACGCCCAGAATCCCCAGGAGCTGATCAAGGCGTTTCTGTCTGTTATCAATGATGTGATCGCTCGAATCGGATCATCGGCTAAAGTCTCCATCAATGCGGAAGAACTGAACGAAGGAACCGTCATTTACCAGTCGAGCTACTCGACCGAATTCTGGAGTGGCGATGTCAAGGCCTATAGCATTGATGCGGTTACCGGCGAAATAAGGCGTGGCGAGGGCGAGGAGTTGTGGTCGGCTTCAGAAAAGCTCGCCTCGGCCGACTGGGATGCGGGTAGGCGCATCGTCACCTATAATGGAACCTCCGGAATCCCCTTCCGTTTTGCGAGTCTTGGCATTGCCCAGAAAGAAATGCTATCCCCTGATCCTGCCACCAGTGAAAGAGTGTTCGAATACCTTCGGGGAAATCGAAGCTCGGAAGGAATTGATTTCAGAACTAGAGAGACCATCTTGGGAGATTTTGTCCACTCCGCTCCCCTTTATCACAACGGGGTTTTGTTTGTGGGGGGGAATGACGGCATGCTTCATGCTTTTAATGCCAGCAAAACAATAGGCGGAGAGGAGCTCTTCGCCTATATGCCGGGACTTGTTTTTCCTAACCTCTCCTTGCTCGCCGATCCTGGTTACTCCCATAAATACTACGTGGATCTGACACCTTTTGCAAAAACCGTCAACGGAGTCGACCTTTTGGTGGGCGGCTTGGGCAAGGGGGGCAAAGGCTATTACTGTCTGGATGTGACCGACCCGTTTACCATTGCTACGGAAGCGGCCCTGGCCGCCAGGGTCAAATGGGAATTCCCCAAAGCCACTACAGATTCAGATGATGTGGCGGACATAGGATACAGCTTCAGCCGGCCGGTCATCGTCAACACCAAGGCTGGCTGGGTCATCATCTTTGGAAATGGTTACAACAGCCCCAATGAGAGTGCCTTGCTTTTCGCTCTTGCGATTGACGGATCGGTGCTGGCCAAAATCGATACGGATTCGGGCCCCTCCAATGGCCTCTCAACCCCCGCCGTCGTGGATGTGAACAACGACCTGCTTGCAGACTATGTTTACGCGGGTGATCTGCTGGGAAATCTTTGGAAATTCGACATCCGATCTGCCAGTCCAGGCGATTGGAAGGTCGCCCATACGTCGGGAGGTGCCCCGGCTCCCTTGTTTGCTGCAAGAGGGCCGGGGGACAGCATTCAGCCCATCACAACCAAACCGGATGTGATGTTCCATTGTGCCCGACATGGCTATATTGTGGTCTTTGGAACGGGGAAATACCTGGGAAGCTCCGATTTTGATGATTTTTCCACTCAAGCACTTTACGGTATCTGGGATTATGGGGATGACACGGATTCTTCCGAATTTTTAGGGGCCTTCGACAGAGCGGCTACCCCCAATCTCTCCAACCAACCTTATACCGTCTCTCTGCTGGAACAGATTGAACTGGTGTGGTCCTCGTTTGGCGGTCGGTTCATGCGGATCACATCCGATTATAAACCAATTTGGGCCACTGAAGAGGAGACTTCTGCGGACGGGGAGTTACCCAATCCTTCCAGCTTGGTCGTCAACCATGCGGGATGGTACTTTGATCTACCCCTTTTAAAGGAGCGGATCATTCGGAATCCGATGATCCGTGATGGCAAGGTCATTGTTATCACCACTATTCCCAAAAGCATTCCCTGTACCTCTGGAGGTGAATCAATTTTGATGGAGATTCAGGGGTGTTCGGGTGCTCGACCTATGTCTCCCCAGCTCGATATTAATGAGGATGGATTGATCAATGAACAAGACCAGGTTCTTTGGGGTGAGGATACGATCCCTCCCTCGGGGATCCACTTCCCGACCCTCCTTTATGAACCCACGATTCTAAGGGCAGGCGACCAGGAGCTAAAATTGATGAGCACTGCCGCAGGCGGTATCGTCACACAAAGAGAACGGGCAGAAAAACATGGCATGTTCTATTGGCGGGAACTCCGTTAGAAAGCGTTTAGAAGTACCGGAATAGATATGGCTCGTTCCAAACCTGATTTAACGAATTTATTTCTTGATACAAGGAGATCTTAGATGAAAAAAATCAGCCACTTTCGAAAAGGAATGGGCATCGCAGCCTTTTTCGTGATGATATGTCTCTTTGTTTTAACACCCCCTGCTGTCACGGGCCAAGGGAAGGGCGGGAAAAACGATCAGAGAATTAATAACAAATCCCTCAAACCGGAGATTACTTACCGGCATATAGGCTTTGTTCAGAGAGTCGGAAGGGATGAGATTGTCGTAGACGATCATCTTCTGAAATTTGCCAAAAATGTAAGCTATCATAGTACTGAACCGGGTGGCCTGGTGTCAAGACAGATTAAGAAGGGCTTCCAGATCGGATTCAATCGGAATGATAAAAAAGAGATAACCGATATCTGGATTCTTAAATCCGAATAAGATCTCTTTTCTGATTTTGTTGAAACCAACAATGGTACCCTGGGCATGGCCCTTTGTCGATAATCCAGTCCCGCTGAAATCTTGGGTCAGGCATAAAAACCGTTCCTGTAACCTTTCAACAACAGGGGAACGTGACAGGCCTTGCACGATATCAACACTGGGATTATCGATTAGGGAAAGGATCCCTGAAATGGTCGATACATCCGTAAGAGATCTAAGTCTCAACATCCGGAGAATCATTGGATCGTCTTTGTAATAGACTATATTTCACGCAACCATCTGCAACCCAGAATCAGGTGGGTGACGTGAAGCATCACCACCAGGTGATGGTCAAATATTGGGGGTATCTTCAGAGGGGAAAAGCATCTTTTCGTTTTTTTTTAATGCAAACTGCCTGAACAAGAGCTGGAAAACAATCATGCCGGAAAAAGATGCCAATGCCCTGCCTTCAAAACGGATTGCCGGAGTTTTGTGGGAGTTGGCAAAAATTTGTGCTTTACTGAACTTCATTTGTAGCAGCCTTCTGAATAGGTTTTTTTATGCAACATCATGGGGCGATTGTCTGGACGGGCTGTCGAAAATATAAACAGCGATGAGGGCCGCCCATGAATTTTCGGAAATTTATAGATAGATGGCTGGCATTGGAACGAAACTTTGAATCTGTTAAACATACTTCTTGACTCAACTAGCCGGGCCGGTTAAAATTTTATTTAGTTTGTTTAGAAAAAACGGTAGCCAGGCGATCAAGCCAACGATAGACTGATCCGGGACGTTTTCGGTGAGCGGACTGCAATATTCGGCGGTGTTGATCCGGTACCTGGTCTTTGTGCCGGAAGAAGATGAACTCCTATTGAACCCAATAAAGGAATGGTGGAACAGGTGATTTTCAAAGAGACAGCTGGCTATATCATGACACTGGCGGAAAAATTTTAAAAAAGAAGGTTCCGACATGCCGACCTTGATAAAATAGGGCAAAGCGAGTTCATCTTAAGAAAGAATATTCTTAGACAAAAAGAGAGAATCAGATGAGAGAAATGTTCAAAAGGGTATTGGTTACGGTGGCAGCACTGGGATGTGTTATGGGGATGATTGGGTGCGCAAATGTGTTTTCAGACAGCCAAGCGGCCGAAACCCAGGCAGTGTCATCAACTGCTGCATCCATGACGGCACCGGAATCCCGGAAGACCACGGCGGTGTATTATGATTTTGAAGACGTCCTGATTCCGGTGGAGCTGTCAGTGGTTCAGGACAAAACCATGATCGTTTCCACCCCGGGATTCACCTCCGGGATTCTGATGCTCCAAGGAAGGGTGGAGCGGCGTTCTCTGATCAATTTTTTCAACAACAACATGCTTAAGGACAACTGGACGGTGGTCAGCCGGATCGACTCACCCAACATGGCTATCCTGGTGTTTGAAAAGCCCATGAAGTCAGCGGTGATTTCCATTAAAAGCGAGCATTTCTTCACCTATGTGGAAGTCGGTGTGGCGGCCCGGATGAACCAGGGCCGGTTGCCGGACACCCCGGACTCGCTGTCTCCGTCGGATTTGTCCCAGTGACGATTCTGGCGGGAAAACGGATCCTGCTGGGCGTCACCGGCGGGATTGCAGCGTACAAAGCGGTTGAGCTGTTGCGGCTGTTGAAAAAGCCGGGGCCCAGGTGGATGTGGCCATGACCGAAGCGGCCCTGCGGTTTGTGGGAAAGGCCACGTTTGAGGTGTTGTCGGAAAATCCGGTGATCACGGATCTGTGGGAGGATTCCCACGGATCCGTGGCCCATATTGATGTGGCATCGAGATGTGATGCCGCTGTGATCGCGCCGGCCACGGCCAACTGCATTGCCAAGCTGTCCCATGGCATGGCCGATGATGCCCTGACCACCACGTTTCTGGCAGCCACGGCCCCGATCATGGTCTGCCCGGCCATGAACACCTATATGTACGAAAATATCCGGGTGCAGCGGAATCTGGATCTGCTGGAAACCGACGGGATTTATGTTTTGGATCCGGACACCGGAGCTTTGGCCTGTAAAACCACAGGGCCCGGCCGTCTGCCTGACCCTTGGCTTATTTTCGATCGAATCCAGCACATGCTGACACCCAAAAATTTTACCGGCAAAACGGTGCTGATTTCGGCTGGTCCTACCTTGGAGCCCATTGATCCGGTGCGGTTTGTGAGCAACCATTCCTCGGGCAAGATGGGATATGCCATAGCCAGGGCCGCTGAAATGCGTGGTGCGGCGGTGACCCTGGTGACCGGACCGGTGAGCCTGGATCCCCCGGTGGGGGTTGAAACGGTTTCAGTGCGGACCTGCCATGACATGGCAGATGCCATGCTTTCGAAAATGGATCGTGCGGATATCATCATTCAGGTGGCGGCTGTGGCGGATTTCCGGCCGGATCGTCAGGAGACGCTTAAAATAAAAAAACAGTCTGATGAAGACGGCATCTCCCTGACCCTGGTCCAGAATCCGGACATCCTCCGGTCCATGGGGGAACGTAAACGGCCGGATCAGTTTCTAGTGGGATTTGCTGCGGAAACCCATGATCTTTCTGCCAACGCGGTCAAGAAAATCAAGAAAAAAAATCTGGACATGATCGCTGCCAACCAGGTGGGGAGAAAAGATACTGGGTTTCAGGCGGACACCAATCAAATGACCGTGTTTTTTAAAGACGGGTCCCAAGCCGATATCCCGCTGATGGGCAAGCCGGCCGTGGCCCAAATGCTTTTGGACATCATTCTGGCCCGGCTTGAACAGCGGCCCTGACGCAGATCCATCATGACTTTTTCCAGTCCCACATCTCCCTTGTCAAAATCCGGGGATCTTCAAACCATTATCCATGATCTTTCCGGATATCTGCGGAGCCGGAAGCAGATGGGTTTCGCCCGGGTCTCTCTTTCCGAAGCATCTTTGGAGATCCTGGCTGCCTGGGGGCGGCCCCGGGCGCCTCAGAAGCGCTTTGCTCACATGGGGCCTGTATCGGCCAAAGTGTTACTGGTGGAGGGGACCGGCCGGTTTTTCAGGGGCGAGGCCGGGGTTTTGCTGAAAAAATCCTGGAAGCCATGAAACTGTCTACAGACAGGGTCTGCCTGTGCAATGCCCCGGATCAGGATCAGGTCCTGACCTTTATGCAGTCGGTTTGCCCTGAGGTTGCGGTCGCTTTCGGAGACCAGGCCGTGCAGGTGATGACTGGAAACAGCAGCCCTTTGTCGGCCGTCCGGGGACAATTTGTCAATATCCGGGGAATTCCGGTCATGCCCACGTTTCACCCTTCCGAACTCTTAAAAGATCCGGCCCTGAAGCGCCCTGTGTGGGAAGACATGCAACAGGTCATGCAGAAAATCGGTATGCCGTCATGATCCTTGACCGGTTCATGGATATTCTGACTGCGGAAAAAGGATATTCCGCCCATACCTGCCGGGCTTACCGGTCTGATATCCTGGATTTTATGCGGTTTTTTGCCGGCCGGACAGATGATTCAGATCCGCCGGCGGATGTGCAGTCTTGTTTTGAGGCAAACGCGGCCCGGGTGGACAAGCTGACCATGAAACAATACCTGGCGTTCCAGGTCCGGACCGGGAAACAGAAAAGATCCCTTTCCCGCCGCTTGTCGGCACTGAAAGCTTTTTTTGAATTTCTGGTGCGGGAAAAACTGATTCCGGCCAATCCCGCGGACGGGATTCCCTTTCCCAAACTGGGCCGGCCCATTCCCCGGGTCCTGACCGTGGAGGATGTGTTCCGTCTTTTGGACTCCATTAAGACCGATACCTGGCTGGGAAAGCGCAATCAGGCCATGTTTGAAACCTTCTATTCCACGGGCATGCGTATTTCCGAAATCCATGGATTGAACATGGATCACATTGACTTTCGCAGCCAAGTGATTAGAGTGTCCGGCAAAGGCGGCAAACAGCGGGTTGTGCCGGTGGGAAAAAGAGCCCTGAAAGCGGTGACGCATTATCGGGATAGTTTGTCCAAAGACCTGGTGCCCGTTTTTGTGAACAAGGACTTCGGACGTCTGACCCCCCGGTCCATCCGGCGGATTCTGGATCACATTGTAACCCGGTGCGGGCTGCACGTACCGGTTTCCCCCCATGTGCTGCGCCATTGTTTTGCCACACACATGCTGGATTCCGGGGCGGATCTGCGGGGAATCCAGGAAATTTTGGGCCATGCCAGCCTGTCCACCACCCAGGTGTACACCCATGTGAGCATGGATCATTTGATGCAGGTATATGATAATGCACACCCAAGGAGTTGATATCGTTATATGAGAGATGACACCTTTCACGGCACCACCATTCTGGCGTTGCGGTCTGGTGCCTCCGTGGTCATGGCCGGAGACGGCCAGGTCACGCTGGGCAGTATCGTGACCAAGCACAAGGCGAAAAAAGTCCGTCGTATTTTTCATGATAAGATTCTCACCGGATTTGCGGGCACTACGGCAGACGCGCTGACCTTGTCGGAAAAACTGGAGGAAAAACTGGAGCGGTACAACGGTAATCTGACAAGAAGTTGTGTGGAACTGGCCCGGGAATGGCGCACCGACAAATACCTGCGGCGCCTGGAAGCCATGATGATTGCGGCCGATGTTGACAACACCTATCTGCTCTCCGGCAACGGGGATGTGATCGAACCGGACCAGGGGGTCATCAGCATCGGCTCCGGAAGCCCGGCAGCCCAGTCCGCCGCCATTGCCCTGATGGAAAACACGGACCTGTCTGCCCGTCTGATCGTTGAAAAAGCCATGAAAATCGCTGCCGATCTTTGCATTTATACCAACCATGAGGTCACCATTGAAGAACTTAACTGACACCGGACATTCATTCATGAAAGATCTGAAACCCCGGGAAATCGTCACGGAGCTGGACAAATACATCATCGGCCAGAAGGATGCAAAAAAATCCGTGGCCATCGCGCTTCGAAACCGCTGGCGCCGGCGTCAGGTAGACCCGGATCTTCAGGATGAGATCGCCCCGAAAAATATTATTCTTATCGGTCCCACGGGCGTGGGAAAGACTGAGATCGCCCGGCGCCTGGCCCATCTCACCGATTCGCCGTTCTATAAGGTGGAAGCCTCCAAGTTCACGGAAGTGGGGTATGTGGGCAGGGATGTGGAATCCATGATAAGGGATTTGGTGGAACTCACCGTGAATGCCCTTAAGGCCAGACGGCAGGATGCGGTCCAGGAAAAAGCCGCAAAAATTGCGGAAGAAAGAGTTCTGGATATTCTGCTGCCGCCGACCCCTAAATCAGGCACCCGGTCGGATCCTGGCCCACTCAAACTGGCAGGCCAGCCCGATGATGCAGCAGATATCGGTTCCGGCACCCGGGAAAAACTGCGGTCCATGCTCAGAGCCGGAAAACTGGATTCCCGGCAGGTGGACCTGGATGTGCCGGACAAATCCTCTCCCATGGTGGAGATTTTTTCCAATACCGGCATCGAGGAGATGGGCATCAATGTCAAGGACATGCTGGGCAATTTCATGCCCAAATCGACCAAGCGCCGAAAAGTCAGTGTTAAGGAAGCTCTCAAGCTTCTCACCCAGGAGGAGGCGGCCCACTTAGTGGATATGGAACGGGTTAAGTCCGATGCCGTGGCCATGGTGGAGCAGTCCGGCATCATTTTTATCGATGAGATCGATAAAATTGCGGGTCAGGAAAAAAGCCACGGGCCTGAAGTGTCCAAGGAAGGGGTCCAGCGGGATCTGCTGCCCATTGTGGAAGGCAGTTCCGTGCCCACCAAATACGGGATTGTGAGGACCGATCATATTTTGTTCATCGCATCAGGCGCGTTCCATGTGTCAAAGCCTTCGGACCTGATTCCTGAACTTCAGGGCCGGTTTCCCATCCGGGTGGAACTGACGTCCCTGGGAGCAAACGAGTTTGTCCGGATTCTGACTGAACCCAAAAATGCGCTGGTACTCCAGTATATTGCGCTTTTGCGTACAGAGGGCGTGGATATCACGTTTACCCAGGATGCGGTGGAAAAGATTGCGGCCATTGCCGTGGATGTGAATGCGGCCACGGAAAATATCGGGGCCAGACGTCTTCATACCTTGATGGAAAAACTGCTGGAAGAGATTTTGTTTGCGGCCCCGGATGTGGCAGATCCCAAAATCACCATTGACGCGTCATTTGTGGAGACCCAGCTCATGGGCATTGTGGAGAACCAGGATTTGAGCAGGTATATTCTATGATGGATCACGAGACCCAGACCCCGAGCGTGGCGGATATTCTGGTGGAAGCCCTGCCGTATATTCAGCAATTCTCCACCAAGACCATTGTCATCAAGTACGGGGGCCATGCCATGGTGGATGACAAGCTGAAGCGGGATTTTGCCAATGATATCACGTTGCTTAAGTACATCGGCATCAACCCGGTGGTGGTCCACGGGGGCGGTCCCCAGATCAGCAAGGTCCTGTCCGCCATGGGCATCACCTCGACCTTTATCAGAGGCATGCGGTATACGGATGACGTCACCATGGATGTGGTGGAGATGGTGCTGGGCGGAAAAGTGAACAAGGACATTGTGGCCCGGATCAACCAGGAAGGGGGCCGGGCGGTCGGTCTTACCGGCAAGGACGGGAGCCTGCTCCTGGCGGAAAAGATGAAAATCTATGTGCAGGATGACCAGGAAAAACCTCCGGAAATCATTGATCCGGGCATGGTGGGGGATGTCCAGTCCGTGAACCCGGAGATTATTCATACCCTGACCGAAAAGGGGTTTATTCCCATTATTGCGCCGGTGGGGGGTGGAAAAAACGGGGAAACCTACAACATCAACGCGGATGTGGTGGCATCCCGGATTGCGGCGTCTTTGGAAGCGGAGCGCTTGATCCTGCTCACGGATGTGGACGGAGTCCTGGATGCGGGCAGTCAACTGATATCTTCTATCAATGATCAGCGCATCAGGCAGATGATCCGGGAGGGAGAAATCAAGGGCGGCATGATTCCCAAAGTTGAGTGTGCCCTGAATGCGCTGAAGCGCGGAGTGAAAAAGACCCATATCATAAACGGCAAAATTTCCCATGCCGTGCTTCTGGAACTGTTTACCGATTCCGGTATCGGTACCCAGGTGTTTGCAAATTGAAAGCAGCTGAAGCTTTCCGCCCGAAAGGCGGGGCTTTAACCTCACATAAGACAGATAATAAAAGGGAAAACCATGGATACCCTTGAAAAAACCGAGACGTTTGTCTGCCCCACTTATGCCCGTCAGGGGAAAGCGTTTGTCAGCGGCAGCGGCATGTTTTTGACCGATGAAGACGGACAGGTGTTTACTGATTTTCTGGCCGGAATCGCCGTATGCAGCCTGGGCCACTGCCATCCGGAAGTGACGGCCGCCATTCAGGATCAGGCCGGAAAACTCGTGCATGTGTCCAACCTGTTCTATACCCTGCCTCAGGCGGACCTGGCCCAGGCTCTGGTGGCAAACAGTTTTGCCGATCAGGTGTTTTTCGGCAATTCCGGGGCCGAGGCCAATGAAGCGGCCATCAAGCTGGCCCGGCGGTATTTTCAACGAAAAGGTGACACAGACCGGTACCGGATCATCACCATGAAAGGATCGTTTCACGGCCGGACCATGGCCACCCTCACCGCCACCGGTCAGGACAAGGTCAAGCAGGGGTTTTATCCGCTGCTGCCCGGATTTTCCCATGTACCGTTCAATGATTTTCCCGCCCTTGAACAGACCATGGATGACACGGTATGCGCGGTGATGCTGGAGCCAGTCCAGGGAGAGGGCGGGGTGATCCCGGCGGACCCGGAATATCTGTCAGAGGTCAGGGCGTTGTGCGACCGCACCGGGGCCCTGCTGATTTTTGATGAGATCCAAACCGGTATGGGGCGGTGCGGGACTTTGTTCGCCCATGAAATATACCAGGTGACCCCGGACATCATGACCCTGGCCAAGGCCTTGGGCAACGGGGTTCCCATTGGGGCCATGCTGGCCACCGGAGAAGCGGCCACAGGGTTTGAACCGGGAAGCCATGGCTCTACCTTCGGGGGTACGCCCCTGGCCACGGCCGCCGGTCTCAAGACCTTGGCTTTGATTTCCGATCCGGCGTTTCTGGCGAGGGTGCGGGAAAAAGGCCGGTATTTCAAGTCACAGCTTCAAAAATTAAAGAAAACCCATTCCCGTGTCAAGGATGTCCGGGGGGCTGGATTGCTCATAGGCATGGAGCTGGATGCCGGGGCCGATGCCGTCAAGACCCAATGCTTCAAAAAAGGGTTTATTATTAATGCCATTCAGGATAAAGTTCTCAGATTTGCACCCCCGTTGATTGTGGAAACCGCTGATATTGACCGGCTGGTGTCTGTGCTGGACAGCCTGTTGTAACCTTTCAAGGAGATGTTTGGTTTTGAAAAAAGATCTGTTGTCACTACTGGACCTGGAGAAAACTGATTTTGAATACCTGTTCGACCGGGCATTGCAGCTGAAAAAACGCTATGCTCAGGGCATTCAGGACCGGGTGCTCACCGGAAAGACCCTGGGCCTGATTTTTGACAAAAAATCCACCCGGACCCGGGTGGCGTTTGAGACCGCCATGATTCAGCTGGGGGGACATCCCATCTACATGAGCACCCAGGACACTCAGATTTCCCGAAACGAACCGGCCGAAGACACGGCCCGGGTGTTGTCCCGGTACATCGACTGCCTGGCCATGCGGACTTTTGACCATGCCCTGGTGGAAACGTTTGCCGCATCCTCCACCATTCCGGTGATCAATGCGCTGACCGATTCGTTCCATCCTTGTCAGATTTTAAGCGATATCATGACAATCATCGAACATAAGGGTGGATACCAAAATGTGAAAATCGCGTGGGTGGGAGACGGCAACAATGTGGCCAATTCCTGGGTGAACGCGGCCAGCGTTCTTGGCTTGAACCTGGTGGCAGCCTGCCCGGAAAATCATATGGTTGAGCCGGAGATTATTGCTGCTTCTGGAGCAGGAGCCTTGAAGCAAATCCGTTTCACAACCGATCCAAAAGAAGCGGTTAAAAACGCGGATGTGGTGTACACCGATGTCTGGGCCAGCATGGGCGAGGAAGATGAGTTGGAAAAACGGCTGGCCGTGTTTGACGGGTTTCAGGTGAACAAGACTCTGTTGTCACACGCGGCCCCGGATGTGCTGGTGATGCACTGCCTGCCGGCCCACCGGGGGGAAGAGATCGCCGAAGATGTGCTGGAAGCCCCTGGGGCCGTATTCTGGGACCAGGCGGAAAACAAGCGGCACATGCATAAGGCTATTTTGGAAAAACTGATTCTGGACTGATGGGTTTCCATACCGGCCAAACCCTGCCGGGCTTAGCAAGGCATGAAAAAATAATGCGTTTTTCAGTTGTTTCAAATAAGGATTCAATCCACTCCAAAAAGGCAGGTGACAGAGGAAATGCCGCACCTGTCCGGACAGGAAACCACGACAGGAATCAAACCGATGAGTGATAAATTGTGGGGGGGACGGTTCTCTGAAGATACCGACGTTTTGGTGGAAACATTCAACGCCTCCATTGATGTGGACAAGCGGCTCTATGCCAGTGACATCGAAGGCAGCATGGCCCATCTGAAAATGATGGCGAAGCAGGGGATCCTCTCCCGGGAGGAGGCAGACACGCTTCTGGCAGGCTTGGAACGGGTCAGAACCCGGATCGAAAACAATGATCTTCCTTTTTCCCATTCCCTGGAAGATATCCACATGCATGTGGAAGATGCCCTGGGACAGGAATGTGGGGATCTCGCCAAAAAGCTGCATACCGGCAGAAGCCGAAATGATCAGGTAGCACTGGATATCCGGATCTTTCTGAAAAAAGAGACACAGCAGATCATGGAACGGATCACCGGATTTCAAAAGGTGCTGGTGGACCTGGCCCAAAAACACCTGGATGTGATCATGCCCGGATACACCCATTTGCAGCGGGCCCAGCCCGTGCTGCTCGCCCACCACCTCATGGCGTATTATGAAATGCTCAAAAGGGACAGGGACCGGTTTGCTGATGCCCACAGGCGCATGGATGCCATGCCCTTAGGGACAGCAGCCCTGGCCGGTACCACTTATCCGGTGGACCGGGAGTTCACCCGAAAAGTCCTGGGGTTTGACCGGTTGTGTGAAAACAGCATGGATGCCGTATCTGACCGGGATTTCATCATGGAGTTCATTTCCCACGCCGGCATTTGCATGATTCATCTGTCCCGGTTGTCTGAGGAACTCATCCTTTGGTCATCTTCGGAATTCGGGTTCATTACTATTTCCGATGCCTTTACCACCGGCTCCAGCATCATGCCCCAGAAGAAGAATCCGGATGTGGCGGAACTGGTCCGGGGCAAGACCGGCCGGGTGGTGGGCAACCTGATGGCCATTCTTACCACCATGAAATCCCTGCCCATGGCATACAACAAAGATATGCAGGAAGACAAGGAACCGCTGTTCGACACCGTGGACACCCTGTCCATCTGCCTGGAGGTCTACACCCGGATGCTCCCCCACATTCAGGTTCATGCCGAACGGATGCGCAGCGCCTGCGGACAAGGCTTTCTCAACGCCACCGATTTTGCCGACTATCTGGTGGGCAAAGGCCTGCCGTTCAGAGAGGCCCATGCCGTGGCGGGCCGGGCCGTGGCTCTGGCCATTGGGCAGGACAAAGAATTGGATGCCCTGAGCCTGGCCCAGCTTTCGGAACTCAGCGAATTGGTGACAGAAGACGTGTATGAATTTATCCGCCTGGATCAGGTGGTGGCCCGACGGAACTCCGAAGGGGGCACCGGGTTTGACAATGTCCGTGCCGCAGTGGAAAAAGTGCAAAAGGAATTGAACCCATGAATCCGGTCCTGAAACGGATCAGAGGGGAACGCTTCAAGAGCGCACCTGCCGGTGCACCGCCCGGCACCAACGTCACAAGCATTTCAAACGAGTGGATAGAAAGCGCCTCAGCCGGGGCAACATCCGGCACCAGACCCGGCAGTGAGTCAGATGATCGATCCGGAAGGGGATGGACCGTGCAGGACTGGGTCCGGAAAGGGGTGATGATTGGGGTGTGCCTGTGTGTTGCAGTGATGGTTGCCGGGATCGGCTGCGGCAAGAAAGCCCCGCCCCGGGCACCGGAAAAACCGGGCCAGGCCGTGGCTGCACCGGGGAACCTTGCTGCCGTCCTGACGGGCGGGCAGGTGCTGCTGACCTGGACTCATGAAATGGATTTGGACCACGCGGTCCTGCCCCCGAAATACTTTGAAATATCCATGGCCGTTCCGGAAGATTGCGAAGGCTGCCCGTTTGTTTTCAGACAGGTGGGTCAGACCCACATGCCGGACATGGTGTTCCGGATGCCGGCGCTGAATCCGGGGTCCGGTATTTCAGGGTCCAGGCCGTGGGAGATTATGACGTCCGGTCTGATTATTCGCAAACGGCCATGGTGGGGGTACAGTAATGCCGGACAGTTCCACGGCCCTTTTGAGCATCGGTTCCAACAAAGGGGACAAGGCCGCCAATCTCCACCTGGCCATTGCCTGCCTGGATATCCATGAAGACATTGATGTGGTGTCGGTGTCGCGGTTTTATAAAACCCAGCCCCAGAACTATGCGGATCAGGACTGGTTTGTGAACGCGGCGGTCAAGATCCGGTGCCGCACTACAGATCCACTGGTACTACTTAAACTGCTTAAGCAGATTGAATCCAGCATGGACAAACAAGGCAAACCGTTCCGGTTCGGACCCCGAAAAATTGATCTGGATATCATTTATTTTGAAGATCAGGTTTTCCAAACTTCGGAACTGGAAATCCCCCATCCCCGAATGCATGAACGACAGTTTGTGTTGAGGCCCATGTGTGATATTGATCCCAAAGCGGTGCACGCAGTTCTGGGCCTGACCATTGAAGAATTGTTCAATCAAATCAAAACACAGGAAAACCAGGCGGTGATCCCCCTGGATGAGGAGGAAGAAAACCCATGAAATTTTTTATTGACACAGCCAATATCGATCAGATTAAAGATGCCAACAGCATGGGCATGGTGGACGGTGTTACCACCAACCCGTCTTTGATTGCAAAAGAAGAAGGGGAATTCAAGGACATTATCGCCCGGATCTGCAAAGAGGTGGCAGGCCCGGTAAGCGCGGAAGTCATCAGCCTGGAATATGAAGGCATGGTGGCCGAGGCCAGGGAACTGGCCAAAATTGCCGACAATATCGTGGTGAAGATTCCCATGACCGTGGAAGGGCTCAGGGCCGTGAAAACCCTGGCATCCGAAGGCATCAAAACCAACGTCACCCTGGTGTTTTCCCCGCTCCAGGCCCTGATGGCCGCTAAAGCCGGGGCCACGTATGTATCCCCGTTTGTGGGGCGGCTGGATGATCTGGCTCAGGAAGGAATGGAACTGGTCAATGAGATCGCCCAGATCTATGCCAATTATGATTTTGAGACCGAGATCATTGTGGCCAGTGTCAGAAGCTCCCTGCATGTGCTGGATGCAGCCCTGATGGGGGCGGATATCGCCACCATCCCCTATGGGGTCCTTAAAAAACTGGCTTCCCACCACATGACCGATAAGGGCATTGACGCATTTATGGCGGACTGGAACAAAAAGAACGGCTAAAAAAACGTCCGGGTTTCCCAATTTCAGGTTGACAAAACACTAGAAATAAAATAATTATAACTTTTGTGATTGAGCGGGAATAACTCAGTGGTAGAGTGCGACCTTGCCAAGGTCGAAGTCGCGGGTTCAAATCCCGTTTCCCGCTCCATTCAAGGCGGCTTGGCCAAGGGGTAAGGCAACGGCCTGCAAAGCCGATATCCCCGGTTCGAATCCGGGAGCCGCCTCCATCATGAAGTCAAGGGGTTCAGGTGAAAATCTGAGCCCTTTTTTTTGACTTGAAAAACAATCCCGTTTAAAAACAGATCTCATGGCCGTCAGAATCAAGATTTTTTTGATCCGCCGTTATAAACACCAAGTCGTAAACCAATGCAGTGTCCACCAGGAGCCGGTCCGCAGGATTCTGGCGCGGTAATTTCACGAGCCTGCTTTGAAGCTCCATCTCAAGGTTCAGAGACGCTTTCTTGCCTTAACTGAATAAGCGTGTCCAACACCAGATTCATTTCAATGCTTCCCATTGGTTTTCCTCCACAACCGGTTCCAGGATATCGCCGGTAATTTTTATCAGATCATTGCCGCTGCCGACCCTGGACCGATTGTTTTCCAGGACCGGGAGGCGAGTCACCAAGGCATATGTTTTTTGTTTATTTTCACAGAATGACGGGCGTTTGGGCGGGCCGGAAATATCAGAGTATTTCGCCTTGATTATATCAATTGTTTTAGATATAGTTATTCAGTATGGTTGATCTGATTGGTTTGTTCAGCCGGTTCCGTTAATTTTTGATGGAGAAAAAGCGATGAAAATTCTGGTGGGGTACAAAGGTGTCAATGTGGGAAAGGATTTGATAGAAATTGCGGCCCGCCATGCCCTGGCCTTTGACGGGCAGGTGATAGTGGTGACGTCTATGATAGGGGGGAGCAATACCGACCCGACGGAGATCAAGGTAGCGGAAGACAACCTGGCGGAAATCCAGTCGTTTTTCAAAGAAAAAAATATTCCCTGTGAGATCCATCTGCTTGTCAGAGGCATGGAGCCGGGCGAAGATATTGTGATGTTTGCGAATGAAAACACGGTGGATGAGATCATCATCGGAGTCCGGAGCCGGTCCAAAGTCGGCAAACTCCTGTTCGGTTCCACCTCCCAGGTGGTGATTTTGCAGGCAGACTGTCCGGTGGTGTCGGTCAAGTAATGGACGTGATTCGTCAATTCAAGGCGCTTTCCGATCCCACGCGGCTCCGGCTGCTTCATATCCTTAGTGAAGTGGAACTCAACGTTAATGAGATTGTGTCTATTGTGGACATGATTCAATCAGGGGTGTCCCGACATTTGAAAATTCTGCTGGAATCAGGCCTGCTTGTGGCCCGAAAAGAAGGCAGTTTCATGTATTACAGTGCCAATACCGACCCTGAAAACCAGTCTTTGATCCAGTTGGCCTGTTCCCGGGTTCAGGCGGATCTTGTGTGTTCCCAAGATATTGAGAAAGCCCGACAGATCATTATGATTCGGAAAAACAGAACCAAGCGGTTTTTCAGTACAGTGGCGCCTCAATGGGAAGGATTGAAAAAAGAAATCCTGGGCAGCTTCAACCTGAACGAGGTGCTAACTCAGCGAATCGGGACGCGTCAGGCGATTGCTGATCTGGGGTGTGGCACCGGAGAACTTTTGAACCGGCTGGTTCGGGACCATACCGGTGTGCTCATCGGTGTGGATGCCTCCCCTGAAATGCTGGAACAGGCACGTATCAAATTGACAGACATCCGTTCCATCGAGTTTCGTTTAGGAGAAGTGGAACATCTACCCATGAAGGACCAGGAAGTCGATACTGTGGTCATGAGTATGGTGCTGTATCATATTTTGCAGCCTGAAAAAGCCATTCAGGAAGTATTTCGGGTCCTCAACTCCGGGGGCATGTTTTTTTGGCGGATTTTGAACATCATGATCAGGAAAAAATCAAGGAGATTATCGGCGGTTCCTGGCTGGGGTTTGAAAAAAACAGGTGGAAACCTGGCTGGCCAAAAGCGGATTTCGACTGCAGTCCATGGAACGGTTTGCCGTGGAGCGGGGTTTGTATATTCATCTGTTTTCTGCCGAAAAATGAGTTTTTCACGACAATAAGGAGACTTCATGATCGTACCTGTTATCCTTGCAGGCGGTTCCGGCACAAGGCTGTGGCCCCTGTCCAGAGAGTTTTATCCCAAGCAGCTCATCAATATGTACAATCAGCATACCATGCTTCAAAACACGGTACTCCGACTCAAAGATCTGGACGGCCTGGATGATCCGTTGATTGTCTGCAATGATGCCCACCGGTTCATGACAGCGGAACAACTCCACCAGATTCAGGTCAACCCTCAGGCCATCATTCTGGAGCCGGTTGCAAAAAACACGGCCCCAGCCATTGCCCTGGCAGCCATCCAGCTGATGGAACGGGAGAAGGACCCGGTAATGCTGGTGCTGCCGGCCGACCATCGCATTGATGACGTGTCCGCATTTCATCGTGGCATCGAACAGGGAAAAATCCTGGCGGATAAGGGATATCTCATCACATTCGGGATTGTGCCGGATGCGCCTGAAACCGGGTATGGCTACATTCAGAAAGGATCTCCCCTGGAAGACAATGTTTGCCGTATTAAACGGTTTGTGGAAAAGCCGGATCTGGACACGGCGCAATCTTATTTGTCATCCGGTGATTACTGCTGGAATTCGGGCATGTTCATGTTCAGGTCGTCCGCCATTCTAAGGGAGCTGGAAGCCCATGCGCCGGAAATGGTAAAGATTTGCCGCAAGGCCGTGGTCCAGGGCCGCCAGGATCTGGATTTTTTCCGGGTGGAACAGGCGATTTTTGATCAGGTCACGGCGGATTCCATCGATTATGCGGTGATGGAAAAAACCGACCAGGGGGTGATGGTGTCCCTGGATGCAGGGTGGAATGATCTCGGGTCGTTTGATGCTCTGTGGCAGACTGAAAAAAAGATGGCCACACCAATGTGATCAAAGGCGAAGTGCTGACCCATGATGTGAGCGGGTCTTACCTCCATGCCCAAAGCCGGATGGTGACGGCGGTGGGCGTCGATTCGATGGTGGTGGTGGAAACGAGGGACGCCGTACTGGTAGCTCCCAGGAACCGGGTCCAGGACGTCAAACAGATCGTGAATCAGCTCAAATCCCTGGGCCGCCGGGAAGCCGCCACCCATGCCAAGGTATACCGGCCCTGGGGCGACTATGAGACCATTGACCAGTCCCACCGGTACCAGGTGAAGCGGATCACGGTCAAGCCAGGCGCCAAACTGTCTTTACAGAAACATTTTCATCGGGCTGAACACTGGACTGTGGTATCCGGAACCGCCGTCGTGACCCGGGGAGAGGAAATTCGGCTTCTCAAGGAGGATGAGTCCACCTATATTCCGCTGGGCACGGTCCATCGGCTGGAAAATCCGGGCAAAATTCCTCTGGAGCTGATCGAAGTTCAGTCCGGCCCTTATCTGGGAGAAGACGACATCGTCCGGCTGGACGATATCTATGGCAGGGAAAAGGAAAAAGAAAAGGTTGCAAATCCTTGAAAAATATTTAAAACTGATCCTTTGTAACACGCATGTGCATGGGAAAAACAGAAAAAATACATTCAACTTTGGAGCGGGTCTATGGCTGACATGATTTCTGAAACCATGAAAGGTAAATTTCTTCTGGCAATGCCGGGCCTTCCGGACCCCAACTTTGCCCAGACGATTACCGGCATGTGCGAACACAATGAATCAGGGGCTCTTGGATTTATCATCAACAAAATTCACCCGCTGCTCACCGGGCGGGAACTGTTCGAAGACCTGAATATTACGTTCGACAAAAGTGTGGATCAGCTCGAAATTTACCTGGGGGGACCGGTGCAGCCGTCCGGGGTGTTTGTGCTTCACGGCCCGCCGTTTGACTGGAACGAGACCTTGGTGGTAACGGACTGGCTGGCGTTGAGTAATTCCCGGGATATTCTGGAGGCCATTGCCGTTCAGAAAGGGCCGTCCGATTTCATGATCATGCTGGGCTGTGCCGGCTGGGGCCCTATGCAGCTGGACAATGAATTGCATGACAATGCGTGGCTGACCTGCCCCATGAACAGAGAAGTCATATTTGAAACCAAATGCGACCTGAAATATGAAAAAGCCATGATGCTGATTTCCTGAATGACCCCGCCTGATGATGCATATTTAGCCATTGAGGGCATTGTTTCCAATCTGCTGTCGGTGATCGATCAGATGGATACGGATCCCCGGATGTCTGACGATCGGCTTCAGTCCATGAAAATCCGTTGTGCAAAAATTCCGGATCAGGTCCGGTCCAACCGGATCAAAATTGCTGTGGTGGGGGTGATTAAATCCGGTAAGAGTACCCTGATCGACGCCATGATCGGAAAAGAGGTGGTGAAACGGGGTGCCGGTGTGGTCACAGCGGTCACCACCCGGATCCGAAAAGGCAGAAAAAACCGGGCCGTTCTGTTTTTGAAATCCTGGGATGATATCAACCATACCCTGAGACATGCACTGGAAATGTTTCCCGGAGATGAAAACAGCTCTCCGGAAATGGAACTGAAAACGTTTGATCTGCGGCGAAAAAAGACCGGGATTTTCTGAACCAGGTATATGAAAAAATGGTTCAGGATTTTCCGGTGACCGATCAGGGCGTCCGTCCGGAAATCCTGGTGATCCGGAACGCACTGCTGGGATATGATTTCTGCCGGAATCATGTGGGGCCGGACCGGAAACAGCTGATCTTCGAAGGCCGGAATTTCGAGGATCACAAGCTGTTTACCGGCGATGCGTCCAACGCTTTTTATGTGGAAGATGCCTGTCTGGAGCTGTTCGGCAAACTTCTGGATCCCCGTATCGAACTGGCGGACTGCCAGGGTGCGGACTCCACAGACCCCGGACAGATGAACCGGGTGGCGGCCTATCTTCAGCAGGCCAATCTCATCGTTTACTGCATCAGCTCCCGAATCGGTCTTCGCCGATCGGATATGCGGTTTCTCAGAATTATTCAGGGCATGGGGCTGCTAAAAAACCTGCTGTTTGTGAATAACTGTGATCTGTCTGAGCATGATACGCTGGATGACTTGCAGATACTGGAACGTAAAACAGTCCAGGAACTGAAATTTCTTATCCCTTCACCGGAGATGTATTCGTTTTCCGCGCTCATGCGTTTGTTTGAGGCCATGGAAAAAAAATTAAGCCGCCGCAATCAAAAACGCCTGGCTCTGTGGCAGGAAGATGCTGCCATGACATCCTGGTGCCGCAGAAACGCCGACCGGTTTGACATGCGGATGTCAGATCTGATGGCCAGTCAGCATCACCGGTTGCTGGTGTCTAATCACCTGGGACGTCTGTTTCTCATGAGTGAGTCGCTGGAAAACAAAGCGCAGCTGGCCCTGGATCTTCTGGATACGCAGAAAAATGATCAAAAAAATGCCCGGGAAAAAATCGCCCGGATTCAGGACCATGCCCGGCAGCTGGCATCCATTGTGGAAAATGCCGTCCCCGGAGCCGTGTCCGGTCTTATGCGTGAGATCGAAACGGTTTTGGATGAAGCCTTTGAAAAAGATGCCATCCAGATCCGGCGGATAATAACCGATTATGTCCATCAGGCTCCTTTGAGCCTGGCGCCGTATTCAATCCGGCTTCGGGAAACAGGCATTAAAAAAGTGGTGTACCTGATGTTTCAGGATTTCAGAAGAGACCTGGACCTGTTTGTTATGACCGATATCCTGCCAGGAATCAACACTCTGCTCTTCGAACAGGAGAACCGGATACAGGCATATTTTCAATCGCTTCTGGATACCTACCGGATCGATCCGGCTAAAATTTTGCTGGAGCCGGATCCAGCCGACGAAACGGATATGCTGATACGGCTGGCAGCCGGACAACAGGAATCTGAAGCATATGTGGATGTTAAGGCCATCAAGAAAATTCTGGGGCTGACGCTGCCGGACATGATCCTGTTGCCTCGGTATTCGGGCCGGATCCAGACCCGTGTGCTGACCGGCATGGGGCTTTCATTTGTGACCCGTTTTTTTCGATCAATGCTTGTCAGGCACGCTCCTTTTTCTTTTTCTTCCGGCCTGGATGGGGCGGTGCACCGAATAAAGAGACAGGCTTTGCAGGGAGTAGATCGACAGATCGAACAATTTCACATGCAGGTGAAATCTCAGTATTTCATCCCATTAATCAAAGCGGTGGCCAGAGATGTCTTTGACAAGATACATGACCGGTTCTCCATGTATGAATCGCTGGAAACGGATTTGGCTAAGGCAGGCGGACTCGATGACAACGAAAAGCGATATCAGAAGGAAAAAATTGCCGGTATGATGACACAGCTTCAACAGGTTCGCCGGAGTATCGTGGAGTTAAAAGAAAGGGATGTCCATTAACACCCGGTCCGGCAACTGGGCCGGTGAAAAGGAAATCCGTCGGAACAGCTTGTCTTCAAGTGCCTGTGTCATCTGCCACATTCTGGCGATCCGGTCTTGCAGATGATGATGGCGGCCGTAGGTGTCCTGAATATATTCCAGACGTCTGGAAAGGGAGACAACAGTGGCATGGAGCACACGTTTGTCCGCGTAATTGACGATTTCCTGTTCCGTGACCGGTGCGTCTTTTTCACAGTTATCCAGAATCACATGCTGGCGGATGATGTTTCCCACTTCCGGATAACCCAGAGTGACCAGCAGATCCCCTCCGGTGTCTGAATGACGTTCCCCGGTTTCAAAACTGCGGGTTTGGTGATATCGTGGAGCAACGCCGCAGCAGTGGCCAGTTCCACGTTCAGTGACGGGGAGGTCTGCCTGACATGGCTGCACAGGCACAGGGTCACATTGCCGACCATGATGGAATGATCGACAATATGGTCCATCATACCCATCTTCCGGATGATCTGAAAGCATTGTGTTCGATTGGGTATTTTCATAAAATTACTGTTGCAGTTATACGCGGTATTGATATGATAGGAAAGGTTTTTTTACAATTCAGGTTTTCGGCATGATTGAAAAATTTATTTCCGGTGGCCAGACCGGTGCGGACCAGGCGGCACTGGATGTGGCCGTTAAATACAACATTCCTTACGGCGGATGGATTCCTAAGGGAAGGAGAACCGAAGCCGGGCCGCTGCCCGCCCGGTACCGGATGTCCCTGATGCCTTCCGCCGAGTACCGGGATCGAACCCTTAAAAATATTCAGGATTCCCATGGAACGGCCGTGCTGTATCGCAACCGGCTCATGGGCGGCTCCAAACTGACCCGGCAGCTGGCAAGAACCGAAGGAAAGCCATGTATGGCTGTCAATCTCGAAACCCATGACCCGTTTGAAACAGCCGTAACACTCCAGTCCTTTAGGGACGAATACCAAATCAATGTGCTTAATATAGCAGGTCCCCGGGCCAGCCATGATCCGGATATTTACATGGATGTTAAAATGGTTCTGGAGATTTTCGTGTATCTGCTGTTTTTGGAAAAGGAGATCTCCTGGCCGTATGAGGCACCGGTCATGGACGATGCAGAGGCGTATCCGGATTCCGTTCAGGGGGCGGTGGATCAGGTGATGTCGGATCTGCCTTTGAAATCAATGACAGCGGTCGCCCGGCTGGATCCGTGGGAAATTCAGACCCTGTATTTTTCCTGGGTGGACGGGCTGCGGTTTCAGCTTGGTCTGGATGCCGGAAACACGGCTCTGCTGGAAGCATGCCGCCGGGATGCCGCCCTGCCGTATTTTACGGTCGAAGATGCCGTGATGGCGGTTATTAAGGCTGTGAAAACGGCCTGCGAACAGGCCTGTCAATTGAGGATTGTCCCATGATACCGATCCGGGACAACCAGATTTCCGATTGTGTGCCCGTGGTCACCTATGGACTGATGGCCATCAATTGTCTGGCATGGCTGTTTCAGATTCAGGCGGGACTGGTCAGTGACACCTTTTATTATCTATACGGCCTGGTGCCGGCCAAGTATACCGTCCAGGAGATGTCCCGGCATTTTTCCATTTTCAACCAGGTATTTTCAGTGTTTTCCTATATGTTTCTCCATGGGGGATTCTGGCACCTCTTGGGAAATATGTGGTCCTTGTATATTTTCGGGGACAATGTGGAAGCCCATTTCGGATCGGTCCGGTTTTTGGGGTTTTATGTGTTGTGCGGCCTGATTTCCGGCGGGTTTCATTTTCTGCTCAATCCGGTTTCCATGGTGCCCACCATTGGCGCCAGCGGTGCCATCGCAGGGGTTATGGGTGCTTATTTTATGCTGTATCCCCGGGCCAGAATCCTGACTCTGATCCCCATCATTATCATTCCCTGGTTCATTGAAATTCCGGCATTCATTTTTCTGGGGATCTGGTTTTTTATTCAGTTTCTGAACGCTGCAGGAGAGGGTGCCGGGGCCGGGATCGCCTGGTGGGCGCATATCGGCGGATTCATAGCCGGCCTGGTATTGGTCAAACTCAACCGCCGGATGCCTGTCATCGGTACCCGGGAAAAGATCCAGCAGTTCACCCGCAAACAGCATACCCCGAAACTGCAGACCATTCTGGCCACCCCGGAATCCCATGACCGGGATCTTCACGGCACCATTGAAATCTCCTCTCTGGAGGCATTGACCGGAACCCGGAAACTGGTTACCATTCCCTGGGGGTTTTCCAAACCGTTGTACCGGGTCACCATTCCGCCCGGGGTGAGGGAAGGAACCCGGTTGCGCCTGGCGGGCATGGGCCGGTCTCTGCCAAAACAGCCCAAAGGGGACATGTTTTTAACCATAAGGATCAAGAATGCGATTTAAACCGGCAGCCGGTATACGAATTCTGATGGTTTTGGGAATCATCGCCCTTGTTCTCGCCGTTCTGGCAGTGAACCTTCCGTTGGTGGTTCAGTGGTTCATTCAATACCGGTATGGGGCGTTGCTGGCATCCCAGGGCATGCAGTTCCATGTTTCCCATGTGGGAAAAAACCGGATACTGGTTTCGGATTTGAAATGGGGGAAGGACATTTCCGTGGACCTGGCCTCAGTTTCCTATGCTTTTCAAGGCGCTGGCATGCCGGATGTCCGGGATCTGACACTGTCCGGTGTGACCATTCAGGGGACATACCATCCCCGGGACGGCATGGTGATGGATCCGGTATTTCGGGACGGAAAATTGTCCTTGACATCCGCGTCTGAAAAGGGATCCCCCCCGGGCCTCGACGTCATACCGTCGGACTGGCTGCCTTTTCTGCCGGATCGGGTTCAGGTGACCAGTGCCCGCCTGAAACTCACAGTGAATCAGAAGGTCACGGTGATGCCGTTCAACGGGTCTGTGTCGATAAACAAATCCGATCATCAGCTGGTGTGTGATGCGGTGTTTTATCCTTTCGGACAGCCGGTAATTCTGAAAACCCGGATTCATTCAGTGGCTGGTATGCAAGCGTTTCTTTTAAAGGCGGATTCCTTTGATTTTCAGCCGTTGAGCCGGTTTGTGTCCATGAACAGCAATCAGGTCATTTCCGGCATCACGGATTGGTCTGTGGAAAAATTGACCCATAACACCTGGCAGGTGGCGTTGTCTGACATGATGCTTAAAAAACCGGACAAACTTGTGATCCCCTTTGCTTTGGCACGGATTTTAACCGAAGACCGGCAGATCACAGTGCTGGGAGAGGCCGGCATATCTCATCCCATGTTTTCCGATCTGACCGCCGCCGGCCGGGCCCGGGTGGCGCTGAACCCTTCCGGATCCGGGGTTCAGGAAGTGCACCTGACCTGTGAAACACAGCCGCTGAAACAGCTGGTCGTGCAGCAAAAGCAGATAACGGTAAGGGTTGAACAGCCATTGGCAGCCCTGTCGCTGCAGATCAAAGACCAGGTGATTGACGGAAATCTGAACGTCACTTTTGTCCAGGCCGGCATTCAGAAGCAGGGGCAAACGGTCACATCCGGCCGGGGAGCCTTTCAATCCGGTATTCACGGGACTGTGAATACCCAAAGCCTGACGTTTGATTTAATATCCCATTTGTCCCGGATTGACATGCATACTCCGGACAGTGATTTAAAAATCCAGCGTCTGGACACTGCCGGCAAGATTTTCATGGCAATGACCGACGGATTGCCCGAATCTCTCCGCATGGATCTGACCACGGAATTGGTTTCCGGCAGTGTCGCGGTTCCGGACAAAAAAGTGGCCGTTCAGGGGATATGGGCACAGATACCGGTTACCTATCCCCATGCCAGCGGCGCAGGACAATTCTCCGTGGAAAAACTGATGATTGACAACCGGGCAGTTTTGACGGGCAAAGGCGGCATTCTTCGCACCGGAAAAAAGGACATCCGGTTTGACGGGGTCTTCCATGTGCCGGACTCCGACGCCGTGACCATTTCACTGAATGGAAAAGCCGGTCTGGATCCAGGCTTTCGTATTCACGTGGACGCGGAAACGAACCGGTTCAGACTTTCACCTTACCGGTTTGACACCTTGTTTCCCCGCCTTCCGTTTTTGTCCGAGTATGACCTGGATGTTCAGGTATCCGGGTCTGCTGAGTGGCAGAATCATCATCTTGCCACAAAAGCGGATCTGGTCATTCATGAGGGATCCGTGTCGATGCCGGATCAGAACCTGAGTGTCAACGGTATCCAGGGACGTCTGGCATTTAAAGACCTTCTGGCCCCGGCGTCATTTCCCGGGCAGGTGGTGACCGTCGCCCGGGTCCAGGCCGGGGATTTTACGGCCACGGATGCAGCTGTGCGTGTCACCCTGGAGCCGGGACCGTCTCTGCTGCTTGAAAACATGCGGGTCAATTGGGCTGGCGGACGGGTTTCCACCGAGTCCATACGGATTCCTTCGCCGGACCGGTCCGTCGCGCTGACGTTGTATTGTGACCGCATTCAACTGGACCGCTTGCTGGCCCAGATGGGCGGATTTGATGTCCAGGGAAACGGCAGCCTGAACGGACGGATTCCGGTGGTATTCAGAAACGGGGAACTGTCGTTTGACAATGCATTTTTATTTTCAACCCCGGGGCAGGGGGGCGTATTGTAATTCAGAATCCTGAAAAACTGGTGGCCGGAATTCCCATGGATTCCCCACGGTTCAGTCAGCTGGATCTGGCGGCAGAGGCATTAAAGGATTTTGAATATACCTGGGCCAAACTCACCTTTGACACCCAGGGGGAAACCCTGACCGCAAACATGGAGCTGGACGGTAAGCCCGGGCGGGTACTGCCGTTTGTCTATGAAAAAGATGTCAATTCATTTGTCCGGGTGGATGCCCAAAGTCCGGGTTCCCGGTTTCAGGGCATCAAACTGGATGTGAACCTGACACTACCGTTCAATCGGGTGGTGTCATTTGGAAACAAGATCCGGAAACTCTTAAAATAATGAGGAGGGAGGATGATCCAAAAATCCTGTGCGATGGTATGGGTGTTGACGGTGATGATGGGAGTAATGATGATGCTCGGGAGCTGTCAAACACGCCATGAAGTGGATGTTAAGCCGGTGGAGGTCAAGCCCATTCACATCACCATCGACGTGAACGTTAAGGTGCAGAAGGCATTGGATGATTTCTTCGGAGATATCGATGCCCAGGAGGACAAAATTATGGAAAAACTGGAGAAACAAAATGAGGAATAAACAATGGACCCTGTGGATTTTTTTGGGAATCCTGGCCCTGACGGCAGCTGCCGGTCCGGGGCTGGCCCAGGGGATCAAGGAGCGGATGAAAGAACGGCTTCCGGTGATCGCGGAGTTGAAAAAACAGGGAATCGTGGGAGAAAACAACCAGGGATATCTGGCATTTGTGGGAGAGGCAAAAAGACATGAGACTCTGATTGTCCAGGAGAATCAGGATCGAAAACTCATTTATACTCATATTGCAGAGCAGCAGAACACCTCGGTATCGATCGTGGAAAAGAACCGGGCACTGCAGCTGACGGAACGGGCGGCTCCAGGAACCTATATCCAGAAGCCGGACGGTTCCTGGGTGATAAAATGAGCACACACATCTGATGGCGGAAACACTATTCCGTCATCAGATGTGACAATTCCTTGTGGATGCAGTAATAGATGTCTTCATCACTGCCGTAGACATCAATGACATCTTTGTGGTTGATTAATTTTTCTACCACAAACGCGGTCAGGTAGAGACTAGCGATGTTGGGGTTGGCAACCAGGGTGCGGAAGGGCGCCACAGTATAATCCACATCAAAATCCTCCGATTTGATCAATGTGTCCAGGCATCGGATAATCTGGTTTTCGATGGAGGATTTGCTCACGGTCTCGATGAGTCCGCTTTCAATGAGTTTCATGGCTACTTTGTTGGCAAAATAGTCGATATTGTCCCGGATCGCATTAAGGGTTTTGAATCGTTCTTTTTCCTTGGATGATTCTATTTTGGAAAGCAGTTTCGCCTCTCTGTTTCCGGAATAAAAAATTTTAGCCATGATTTATTTCCTTCCCTTTGCAGCGGGTTTCTTTTTTTTGCTAATCGGTAATAATATATAAAAACACAATAATTGGCAAGGACAATTCCGGGAATTCAAATGAAAACTTTTGGGGCATCTGTGGAATGGCGGTGTTTTTCTCGATTTATTTGATTTCAGCACATCCACTATTATGATTTTTCTGATCATTTGAGCGAAGAACGGTCCATTTAAGTCCGGTTTTGTAGATTTTTTCCAAAAAAAACAGACTGAACTGGGGATTCAACGATGCTGTGTATCTAATGGCGGACATGAAAATGGATCCGAAAATTGCCGAAGAGATTACTCGTGTGGTTTTTGAAACCAAACCGGATGAATAACAGAAATGCATCCCCAGGAAATCAATATGACCGATGAGATCAAGCCGGTCTCTCCAGTGCTTTCGGTAGTGCCACAACATGACGGTGTCAAATCCTACTACTATTGGAATTCCGATAACTTTCATGAAATGAATTGACGTTACATGAATCACACCCGGTCGACTAAGATGGATTTTTTAAAGCTGATCTCCCTCGGGATGGGCGCATATCAGCTGCTTTACACACAGGTGCTGCTTCAGGATACTGAAGGGCATCTGCTCACCCATCTTGGGTGGGCCATAGTGGTTGTAACATTGTCTCTGGTAACGACCATCGATCATAAATCCGGCAAATGTGGTATTTGTATGTAAAATCAATTTTGAAGCGGCTGCAAAAATACCAAGTGGGCTTCGCCTGGAAGCATTGTCCAATATCGGGGATCAACAGGTGGACCTGGTTGTTGAGGCTGTCCATCCGGATGTTGTAAAGCAGCATGCCCAGCAATGTGGTGAAGGCACACGTATCCACATTGAAAGGCGAAACCCGATAAAAGGAGTAACAGGAAAACTGACATGCTTTCAGCGTTTGAAAACATTCGGAATGCATTGGATCTTGACAATGATGGAAGAATCTGTTGAACATAATTCTTATTGCCCAGTATCGAACTTTTGGCCATAATCCAAGTTGATCCCATTCACCTGAAAGCGACATTAAAGCGTTAATGACAATGTTTGTGGTGATGGGGTGACAGGCAGGGTATCTGCCAGTTTCATGTTTTTCGGAGGTGGAGGCTTAATTGGAAGATATCGTGATAGAAAGCTGGTGCCAGCTTCAATTGGAGTTGTTTAGAGGATCATGGAATGATTCCATAAAACGCTATCGGTCTCCTTATGTGTTCAGAGGATTGTCAGATTCCTCTTACCGTCTGGAGACATCCCTGATGCGTCTGGGCGGACCGTATTTAAGGCTGGAGAAGAATCTGTTGCGTAATTTTCGAAAATATGCGCAATCCGAAGTTGATAAAATCGTTTCATTTTGGCATCTTTTATCGATAGCGCAGCACCATGGCCTGCCGACAAGGCTGCTCGACTGGACTTATTCTCCATACATCGCGCTGCATTTTGCACTCTCAAATTTACAACGCTTTGATATCGACGGGGTGATCTGGATAGTAGATTTTGAAAAAACGCACCGGCTGTTACCCCAACCACTGTCAGATCTTTTGAAGGCCGAGGGCGCACAGGCGTTCACAGTTGAGCTACTGACAAGCCTGCGGCACAACGGAGAAGTGAACGAGGAGGGGGCATTCCATGATGTGGTTAAATCGCTCACCGAATTTGATAAACTGGGTGATGAACATGATTTTTTGCTTTTTTTGAACCTCCTTCCATAAATGACCGCATCATCAATCAATTTGCACTTTTTTCTGTCATGCCCAATCCGGGGCGGATCATTGACAGCTGGCTGAATGAAAACCGAAATCTGTACAGAAGGCTTGTCATTCCGGCAGCCCTAAAATGGGAATTCAGGGATAAACTGGATCAGTGTAACATTACAGAGCGTGTGTTGTTTCCCGGGCTGGACGGCTTGAGTTCCTGGCTTAAACGTCAGTACAGTCCTAAAATTTGATTGATATCTGAATCCGTTGTTGGTAAAGCCCTGCGAAAATGCCCTTCAAGGCTCAATGCTCAATAACAAAAAAAGGCTTTCAGCGAATATCGTTGAAAGGCCTTTAAAATCAGGTGCCCAGGAACAGAATCGAACTGCTGACACGGGGATTTTCAGATGCCCACCATTGTCACAGAACCGGACCTGGTGAATTGTCAGCTGCCGACAAGGAACACTGAACCCTGTTTTATGGGCTATATCATGAATGCGGTGCCAGGGACGGGATTTATGAGCAAGTGAGGCAGATATTGGCCAGGCGGGAAGGAGTGGCAAATTCATAAACGGTTACCAAACAGATGATTTTCATAATTTGCTGGCCTGCTATGAAGGTTTCCGACGGGGCACTCAGTCGTCCGCCCGCCTGGGTGCAGCAATCAAAAGGCGGAGAGTTATGGCGCAATCGGGTATAAAGAAGAACAATGCGATGGGTGAATCTTTTGCACCAATTCTGAAGCACATAATCAATCACGACTCCTTTAAGCAGCCGATAAATGCCGCCAGAGTGGCGTACATGCTATTGCAGGCACAGAGGCGCTCCGTTTCCGACAAGGAAGCAGAGATCCGGCGGTGTGAAGAAACCATCAAAACGGCATTTACGCTGACACTGGTTCTGCTGGAACGGGTTGAACATGTCACCTTAACTGAAAAAACTCGAAACAGTTGACAGTAAGGGATCGTGACTTTTATCCAAGAAACAGAAAAGGATAATTTGCCTAATGATTTCGTAAAAAAAATAATGGGCGGTGGGGATCAGGCCGGCCATCGGGTTACGGCAAAAAGAAGGCGGAAGATGCTTTACCGGCTGATATTCGCAAGTGGTACGGACAGGGGTGATATGCCCAGGGTCCAGTATCACAGGCAGCTGGTCAATCGGCGGACGCGTTTACAGTTCAATTGCAGCAGTGGCATGGACAGACCCGGCTAACGCTTTAGTACAATCACCGTGGAGAGCCAGTCGAGCAGGATATCATGTTCACCTGGACCCGTGCCATTTCGGTGGGAAAAGGATTTGGTTTGTGTGTCCATTTTGTTACCGGAGCTGCAAATCCGCTTCCAATATTTAAATCCAAAAATATGCATCAGAAAACATGGAATTGGATCAGGTGGCAGATTCGCAACCTTGAAGATAGGGATATTGATATTGCCGAACGGATGATGGGATTGGAGCCATGAAACACTCTGTTGAGTTATGGCCGGTCTTTTGCGGATACCAAAAAAATAGTTGAGCATCGGTGGCATTCATTTCAAGCTCCAGCGACACACTTCTGAAGTAGTTATGCCTGATTTGGAAAGGCTCATGGACAACATAAATAGACAAGGTCCTGGGTATAGGATTTCTACTATTTGCCTCGATTCTTGTCTTAAGGGGAGTGGAACCGAACATACATAATAGCCCCTTTCCGCCGGACTGGCAGAAAGGGGCCTATATATCTGAGAAGGTATGAGGTTAAAGCCCGATATTACATATCTGAGTATGAGGTCTTAAATTCCATACCATCCCAGGCCTTGGGATCATATATGCCTTTTTCCTTGGCCTCTTCCACCCATTTTTTTCTCAGGGTTTTCTGGAAATTCATCTTTTCGTCCACCAGCTTTTTGTAGGGCAGGTCAATGACAGTCTGTGCTTTTTCCTTGGTGGAGAAATCCGGAGCTTCATATCCGGCAGCATTATATTTGGCTAAAACCACCTTGAGCTTGAGCCGGGCCTCATGGCCCTTGTTGATGGCTGAACCCAGTATTCTGAGGGTTTCTTCGGGCGCGTGGAAAAAAGAACCATGGCTGGCAATGGAGTAATCCCATCTCCACTGGGCATGGCGGATATCGGTGAGAATGTCTGCCATATCGTCTTGGGTAGCCCCCAATTCCCAAGCCTTGCCGGCCTCCAGATGGGCCTTGGCAATGACATCCATGGCAATGGTATTGAGTTCGGTCTTTCTGGCCAGTTTCCGCTCAACCGTATCCTTGAGTTCTTTTTCCGTTCCCTTGTGGCAATTCATACAGGTGTTACCCATGTTATCCAGGGGACTGCCCACGGTATGGGAAGAGTATTTAACCCCGCCTTCCCGTGTATAGGGCATGTGGCAGTCTGCGCAGGACACATTGTTCAGGCCGTGGGCCCCTGTCTTGAAGATCTCGTAACCCGGATGCTGAGCCTTAAGCATGGGGGTTTTGCTGATTATATGGGTCCAGTCCTTGAACTCCCTCTCATCATAATAGGCTTCCATGTCCTCCACCTTGAGACCATTATCCCATGGAAAGGTGACGACAGCGGCGGTTTTTTCTGTACCGTCCTGGTCGGTCCAAGGGGTCTTTTTAAAGTAGTACTCAGAGTGGCACTGGGCACAGACCAGGGAACGTTTGTCATGGTGGGTGGCCTTTTCAGCAGGCAGGCTGCCTTCATTATCCAGCGCCCTGACCAGATAGGGACGTGTAATGGTCAGTTCCATGGTTTCATGGTTGTGACAATCCGCACACCCGACAGGATTGGAGATCTCTTTACCCAGCCGGGCCCATTTCCCGGTGAAAAAGTCCATCTCTCCGTGTTCATCCATATACCGGGGCACGTCGGTGGACTTACAGGTCATACAGGCCGTGGGCATGGGGCCTGTTTTGTCATCCACGGGCGCACCAGTCCGAAGGGTGTTGATATTGTCTTCAAGCATATAGTAATGACCCCTGGGGGCGTTATAATCTTTGGAAAAACCGTATCCGGCCCACAAGACAATCAGTGCAGGATCTTTTTTAAGCATATCGCCGATGTGGTCGCTTTCTTTGGTTTTCATATACGAATCATACTGGCGCGGATAGTATTTCCCCCATTCGCTGCTTCTGGACTCAAACTTGGCTATATCGGCAGTGGAGCTGATGGCCAGCGCATTCATGGCTTTTTGCTCTGCCTTATTCTTGTTGATGGACATCCCCAGATAGAGCAAGCCCACAATCGCAAATGCACAAACAATTGTGATCACTAAGGGTTTTTTCATCTTACTTGTCTCCTTTAGTCTATTTATATAATTCTTTCACCCCGATGTTGTTGGGGGTTGATGTCAGGCTGCGGGTGGAACCATGGGAGGTTATTCTGTGGCAGTCCCAGCATTTTCGGTCGTTCATGAAGCCTTTCCGGTTAACGTTTGCACTCTCCATCATATTGGAAACCAATTCTCTGTGACATGAAATGCAATTGGCCTGTACTCTTAGGGATGCATTGTCGCTGATCCGGACATTATTGGGATAGGTCCTTAACGTCATGGCCACGGAATGGTTAAATCCGTCACGGCTTTTGGCGATCATCTTATCAATAAAGGAATCCCTGGGCAGGTGGCAGTCCACGCAGGTGGCTCTTTCCCTGTGGGAGCTATGCTGCCAGGTGGCATACTGGGGATTCATCACGTGGCAGTTGATGCATACCTTAGGATCTTCGGAGAGGTATGAAATCATGTTGGAGGCATTCCCTACATAAGCAGAAAGACCGATCAAGATGATGACAGATCCCAGAGCAATGTATTTCATCAGGTTGTCTGTTTTCATACGTATCCTTTCGTCCGATCGCCATGCCGTGGCCATTGCCAAGTATGAGCCAGACCGTTTTGTTTTTTCTCTATGATGCCAATAATACCTTTAATATCAGATTTGCGTGTAACGAGGGTGTTAAAGGATGTAACAAAGATGTTAAATTTACCCGAACACCCTTGGGATCGTGGAACTGATCTTGAAAAAAAACGTTTATCAGGCAAGATAACCCATGCTTTCTTATATAAAACAGCGGGTTTCGTTGAAGTATATCCTGGTGACCTCAGTCACCATTGCCTTTGTCTTTACCCTGCTTTATTTCTGGCTTTCCCACCAGGAAAAACAGCTGATCATGGAACAGGTCAAGAAACAGGCCGTTATCCTGCACAAACAAATCGTACTCACAAGGGAATGGGTCTCTGATCGTAACTATGTTTTCATCAAAGAGCAAGAAGACAGACCCGTGAAATTTTTTTTAAGGCGTGCTGAAATCAAGGATGATCAGGGCGGGATCTACGTCAAAATCACTCCTTCCATGCTGACACGGCAGCTTTCAGATTATGCCATGAGAAGCAACCTTTATTCCTTTAATCTGACTAACCTACACACTCTGAATCCTGATAATCGGCCTGATGCCTTTGAAGTCGAAGCCTTGCAGGGGTTCATTTCGGGTCAGGCCAGCGAAGCCAGCCGTATTGAAACCCACGCCGGTAAAAAGGTATTTCGGTATGCCGCCCCCCTTCCCATAAAGCAAAGCTGCTTGAACTGCCACAAGGACATGAAGGAGAAATCTGGCGGGGTAGGCGGCTGCATTAGCGTGTTTATACCCTTTGAACAAGTCCAAAAGGCCATTAACAAGAACAACCTCATTCTTTTTTTCACCATGACCAGCCTCACTGGTTCGATTATTATCATTCTGTTTTTTTCACCAACCGCCTCATCTTTTCCCCGGTAAAAAAATACGGAAGCTCACCCAGCGCATCCGGGCCGAGGAATTCGAGGAGGGCCGTGTTGAGTTCCAGGGGGATGAACTAAATGAATTTGGAAATATCTGCCATGTGATCGACAAAAAACTCAAAAACCGCCACAATGAACTGGAATTAAAAATTCAGGAAGCCACTGAGGATCTCTATGCCACCACCTTGAACCTAAAGCAGGCCAACGAGGAACTCACCGCCCTGAACACGGCCAAAACCGAATTTTTTCCGATATCTCCCATGAGTTGCGGACCCCCTTAACCTCTATTAAGGGGGCTGCGGATATTCTCATCCGCAAATCCTCCTGCAGTGATCCCGTTTACCTGGACATCATTAAGAATAATACAGACCACCTCATCCGAATTATCTTGGATTTCCTGGATTACTCTAGGATAGAAGCGGATAAGCTTGAACTGGATTATACCCATGAGTCCCTCACCGACATCATTCGGGAGGTGATTGATGCCAGGAAGGCGGAAGCCATGGAAAGACAACTCATCATTGAGTTTAACCCCTCAAGGGATTTTGAGGTCCGGGTGGACCGGTATCGCATCTACCAGGTAATTTCCAACCTCATGGCCAACGCCATTAAATTTTCCCATGACAAGGGCCGGATATCCGTTTCCATTGAATCCTCGGGAAACGAATTCATGGTTTATGTGGCAGACGAGGGCATAGGGATTGAGCCTGAATACCATCAGGTTATTTTTAAAAAATTCCAACAGGCACCCCGGGCAAATGGCAAACAGGATTTTCAAAAAGGATCTTCTGGCATTGGGCTTGCCATCTGCAGAGGAATTGTAAAAGCCCACGGCGGAATCATCCGGGTGGAAAGCCGGAAGGACAAGGGAAGCACATTTGTCTTCACCCTTCCCCGGCCCTGATGGCCCTGATGTTCTGTCGGCGCCACCCCAAAAGGAATGAAAAATGGAATCATTTAACATTTTGGTCGTTGACGATGATCCGGATATCCTGACCATTATCAGAGATAATCTCGAACTGGACGGGTATACCGTATACAAAGCCCACGGCGGCAAAGAGGCTATTGCGATTTTCAAAGCCAATGCCATAGACTTGATTGTGTTGGACCTCATGCTGCCGGACATGGACGGGATCCAGGTTTGCCGGACCACCCGAACCCTCTCCCATGTGCCAATCATCATGCTTACTGCCAAGGATACGGTGTCCGACAAGGTGCTTGGCCTTGAAAGCGGGGCAGATGATTATCTTGTCAAACCCTTTGAATACCTGGAGCTGGCAGCCCGGATCAAGGCCCGGCTAAGGCGCAGCCAGGCATATCGCTCGGAAGCAACCTTATACCGTGTAAGAGACCTGGAACTCATCCCGGAGCGTAGGGAAGCTGAAATAAAGGGAAAAAAGATACCACTGACCAAAAAGGAATTTGACATCTTAAGTCTGCTTTTCAAACATGCAAATCGTGTCCTTGATCGGGAAACCATTAAGGCAGAGATCTGGCCTGGCCAGCAATTGTATAAATGGAGCCGGACTCTGGATGTGCATATTCTGAGGTTGAGGGCAAAGCTGGAAGAAAGCTCGGATCAGCCCGAGTATATCGTCACTGTTCCAGGCGTTGGATACATGCTACGCCCACCGGACTAAACAACCACCGGAAACTGCGGTTAACCCCAATTTTTAGACCACTATCTTAAGTGGAATTTACGTCCTGAAAATGGTAAGAAAGGACGTATGAAAATGACACGTAAAAGAAGACAGTTTTCTGACAAATTCAAGGCCAAAGTAGCGGTTGACAAAATCAAGGGGATAAAGACTTTAGCTGAATTATTAACGGCCTATAAGGTTCATCCAAATCAAATATCGGCTTGGAAGAAACGACTGTTCACAGCTGCTCCGGAACTCTTTTCGTCAGGAAAAAACCGACAGGCAAAACGCGAAGAGGAACTTACTGCACCACTTTACGAAAAAATCGGGCGACTAAAGATGGACATCATGTCAATCGAAAACGGATGGCTCGTCTAATGCGGCGATGGGGCTTCAGGCCATCACACCTGGGCCGCACACGAGCAAGCCTGCTCCAGGACATAGAGTATATCCGTATTTGCTTCGAGGTGTTGAGATTGAACGTGTCCACCAGGCTTGGGGAACCGACATCACCTACATCCCGATGCGGCATGGGTTCATGTACCTGAGCGCTGTAATCGACTGGTATAGCCGATACGTTCTTTCATGGGAACTGTCGAACTCATTGGACAGTCTTTTTTGTATTGCAGCGCTGGAACGGGCATTGTTCTCCTTAAGTAAGATTCGGGTGGATGATTCCCATTTTTTGAGTTCCGGTTATTACGGGTACCGGCCGCAAAAAAGAGCCGGTCATTTTTGATCTGTGCTCCTTGATTTTTAAGCGCTTGAATGACGAACTTCGGATCATTTTTCGAAACTGATCATATTGGGAACATAAAATAAAAAAAGGCTTTCAGCGAATATCGTTGAAAGCCTTTTAAAATCTGGTGCCCAGGAACAGAATCGAACTGCTGACACGGGGATTTTCAGTCCCCTGCTCTACCGACTGAGCTACCTGGGCGTGAGCAGCAAACGTTTGGGTTTATATGTTTTTTGATCGGTCATGTCAAGCAAAAAATAAAACTTTCGTGGCAGGATTACATATCCCCCAGCCGATGCTGAACCAGGGCGGCCCCGCAAAGGGATGCGGTTTCCGCCCGGAAAATCCGGGGTCCCAGGGAATAGGGGACGAATCCTTTTTTAGATGCCTCAAGGATTTCAGATTCCGAAAACCCTCCTTCCGGTCCGATCAATACCAGGGCCTGGTTGATGCCTTTCGTGGGTGTCAGCCTGGATAACGTTTTTCCACCCTGCTCCCAGAAAGCGATACAATGGTCATACTCATTGTGCATACTTAAAACATGGGCGAAGGTCACGGGATAAGATATGTCTATCACCCGGCTTCTTTGGCACTGTTTGATGGTTTCATCGGCAATGGTCTGCCAGCGCGCCATGCGCCGGGTTAGGGCTTTTTCATCCGGGGACGGGACCGACCGTTCACAGAAAAAAGGAATCCACCGGGTAACCCCGATCTGGGTCAGGCCCTGGATCACAGTGTCCATTTTCTGATGTTTGAGCATGCCGGTGCAGACGGTGAGAGACAAAGGGGATTCGGTTCGGGAGGGGTGAGTCTCCAGGATTTTCACCTCCACACGGCTTTGGTCGCCGCTCAGAATGCGACCGAAAAAATCGGTCCCCCTGCCGTCGGTGAGTGCCAGAGGATCTCCTGTGGAAAGTCGCAGCACTTTGACAATGTGTCGAACGTCAGATCCGTTTAGGATGATCCGGTCATTATGGATATGGTCTGAGTTGATTAAAAATTTCTGCATTCAGTTCCTCAAAGTTATTCTATGCAATCGAATAATACGAAATCAATCAGAAAAAAACAATCCCGCTTCCATGCCGGCCTCAGGTTTAATATATTGACACCGGAGTGTCACTTTGATAAATTTTACAAATTAGTATCTATAAAGATCTGGTTTGTTTTCGAAAAAAGAGAGGATATATGACCGAAGAAACAAAACAGGGTGATTCGATCATCGAATTGACAGATGTGGTGGATGACGGCGGCGAAGAAGAAGATTTGTTGCCCGATCATATCCTCTCTGAAGATGAGATCCCGGAAGACAGTTCCATTGAACTGACCGATATGGAGGATTTCAGTGGTTTTGAAATGGAAACGGAATCAGATGTTGAAGAGATCGGGATGGAAAATTCCCTTCGAGATGAAGCGTCCGGGGACAGGCCGATTCCTGAAGACGAGGATGCTGCGGAACAGGCATCCGTCTTGAGAGAGGCAACTGATCTGGAAGAGTTATCGGTTTCCGAAGCACAGTTAGAGGCGGCATTGGAACGGTTCATCGAAAAAAAGTTTGCTGAAAAGATCGAACCGCTGCTTTTCGAGACGGTGGAACGGGTGATTTTGCAGGAAATCCAAAAAATGAAAACCGCGTTGCTCAAGGACATGGATCAACTCGGTCCGTTCTGACAGCAGGCATAAATTGACGTAACAAACTCTGGGGGTTCATTTACTGATCCCCTTTTTCATTAATAAGGGTATTTAGGAGCAGATTATGGGTTCGGATTCTCTGGACAAAGGGTATGAGCCGGCAGGAATTGAAGAAAAATGGTATCAATTCTGGCAGGATAACGGGTTTTTCAAGGCGGAAGACACGAGCGACAAACCGCCTTTTTCCATCGTCATTCCCCCGCCCAATGTGACTGGTGTTCTCCATATGGGGCATGCCCTGAACAATGTGATCCAGGATATCATGTGCCGGTATCGGCGGCTACTGGGGTATAATGTGCTGTGGATGCCGGGCACGGACCATGCCGGTATTGCCACCCAGAACGTGGTGGAACGGGACCTGGCGGCCCGGGGAAAAAATCGGGATCAGCTGGGCCGGGAAGCCTTTATCCAAGAGGTCTGGAAATGGAAGGAAAAGTCCGGCGGCGCCATCATCAACCAGCTCAAGCGGCTGGGGGCCTCCTGTGACTGGGACCGGGAGCGGTTCACCATGGATGAGGGGCTGTCGGATGCGGTGCGCAAGGTGTTTGTCCGGCTTTACAAAGAAGGGCTGATCTATGAAGGCCAGTATATCATCAACTGGTGCCCACGGTGTTTCACGGCCCTGGCGGATCTGGAAGTGGAATATGAGGAACAGGATTCCTATTTGTATTATATCCGGTACCCGTTCAAGGGCCAGAAAAAAGGGCTGACCGTGGCCACCACCCGGCCGGAGACCATGTTCGGGGATACGGCTGTGGCGGTGAATCCTTCGGACGAGCGGTTTTCCGGTTTAAAGGAAACGCATGTGATCCTGCCGTTGACTAACCGGATTATTCCCATTATCCAAGATGACTATGTGGATACCGCCTTTGGTACCGGGGCCCTGAAAGTGACGCCGGCCCATGATCCCAACGATTTTAATCTCGGGGAAAAACATGGGCTGGAGCGCATCAAGGTCATTGACGACAAAGGGATCATGACCCAGGCGGCCGGCCCGTTCCAGGGACTGGACCGGTTCGAATGCCGGACCCGGGCGGTCAAGGCTCTTGCCGATCAGGGGCTGCTGGAAAAGAAAGAACCCTTGAAAAACAGTGTGGGCAGCTGCTACCGATGCAAAACCGTGGTGGAACCGGCCTTGTCCAAACAATGGTTCGTCAGGGTAAAGCCTCTGGCAGAAAAAGCTACGGAAGCGGTCCGGTCCAGTCAGACCCGCATTATCCCGGACACCTGGTCCAAGACGTATTTCGACTGGATGGACAATATCAGGGATTGGTGCATTTCCCGGCAGATCTGGTGGGGGCACCGGATTCCGGTGTGGAAATGTCCGGGGTGCGGTCATGTGATGGTGGAGGAAACTGATCCAAAAGATTGTGCCGTGTGCGGGTCCAAAAAATCACTCAGGAAACCGATGTGCTGGATACCTGGTTTTCTTCGGCCCTGTGGCCGTTTTCCACCATGGGGTGGCCGGAAGACACCCAGCTGCTCAAGACCTTTTACCCGACCAGTGTGCTGGTCACCGGCTTTGACATCCTGTTTTTTGGGTGGCCCGGATGATGATGTTCGGCATTCATTTCAAAGAGGAAGTCCCGTTCAAAGATGTTTACATCCATGCCCTGGTCAGAGACGAACACGGCAAAAAAATGAGCAAGTCCAAGGGCAATGTCATCGATCCCTTGAAGGTGATCGATCAGTACGGTGCGGATGCCTTCCGGTTTACTTTGGCTGCGTTTGCGGCCCAGGGCCGGGATGTGAAAATGTCGGAATCCCGGGTGGAGGGATACCGGCATTTTGTCAATAAATTATGGAACGCGGCCCGGTTTGCGTTGATGCACATCACCCCGGAAGACACCACATTTGATGATGATCATTTGGTGCTGTGGGAACGCTGGATTCTGTCCCGGTCAGCCGCCACTTCGCTGGCTGTGAAGCAGGGAATCGAAAATTACCGGTTTAACGAGGCGGCGTCCGCCGTTTACCAGTTTGTGTGGCATGAATTCTGCGACTGGTTTATTGAAACGGAAAAGCCGGCTCTGTATGAAAAACAGGGAGGAGTCCGGCGGAAAACCGCCCGGGCGGTGCTGGCGAAGGTGCTGGAGGATATCCTGGTGATGCTGCATCCGTTCATGCCGTTTGTTACGGAAGAACTGTACCATCTGCTGCCCGCCACCCGGGGATCGGTGATGCAGGCAGCGTTTCCCAATACGGAAGAGGCCTGCACCCGGTATAGAAACGAAGCGGTCGAAGCGGACATGGGCTTTGTCTTTGATCTGATTACCGGAATCCGGAATATTCGAAGCGAAATGAACATTCAGCCGTCCATGAAAATCAAGGTGCTGGCTCATACCGACAATCAAAAGGAAAAACTGCTGATGGTTGAAAACAAAGCCGTGATTTCCACGCTGGCCATCATGGAGCGGCTGTCATTCTGTGATCTGGAGAATGTGCCTAAGGCCTGTGCCAGCTCCGTGACCAGCAACACCACCTGTTTTGTGTCGCTGGAAGGGGTGATTGATTTTGAAAAGGAAATTCTTCGCCTGGAAAAGGAACTGGATAAAAATACAAAGGAGCTGGTGGGGGTACAGAAACGCCTGGGAAATGAAAGTTTTCTGGAAAAGGCCCCCCAGGATGTGATTGACAAGGTACATGCCCGGCATGCCGATTTGACGGAAAAACATGAAAAGCTGACTGCCAATCTTCAGCGTATCCAGGAGATGGCATAACCCATGGACATGATAGAACAGATCATTACACTGGCCTTGTCCGAGGATTCGGGACTCGGAGATATCACCTCGGAAAGTATCCTGGAACATCCCCGGCAGGGCAGTGGTGTGATCGTTGCCAAACAGGACTGTATCCTGGCGGGAACCGATGCGGCCCGAAGAACATTTCAGATGGTGGACCCAGATGTGACACTCCGGTTTTTGTTTCAAGAGGCGATGCCGTGTCCAAAGGGGATGAGTTGCTGCGGGTGGAAGGTGATCTGCTGAGCTTGCTCAAGTCAGAACGGGTGGCATTGAATTTTTTGCAGCGGCTGTCTGGCATTGCCACGTTGACACATCAATACGTCGCCGTCCTCAAAGGACATTCGGTAAAGCTGATAGATACCAGAAAAACCACTCCAGGCCTACGCCTGCTGGAAAAGCAGGCGGTCCGGGCCGGTGGCGGCTTTAATCACCGGTTTTCCCTGTATGACGGCATTCTGATCAAAGACAATCACATTGCGGTGGCTGGCAGCATCCTTGCCGCAGTTCAGGCGGTGAAAAACCGGATGTCCCATCTGATGAAAATCGAGGTGGAAATCTCAACCATGGATCAAGTGGATGAAGCCCTGGCAGCTGGTGTGGACGTGATTATGCTGGACAATATGTCGATCCAGGAAATGGCAGCGGCTGTGAAGCGAATCTGCGGGCGGGCCCTGGTGGAGGCGTCCGGCAATGTGTCCCTTGACACAGTTAAGGACATCGCTGAAACAGGGGTGGATTTGATTTCATGCGGTTCCTTGACCCACCAGGCCCGGTCGGTGGATTTGAGTATGCGTATCTTGGAAGCGCCGGCGCCTCAGCCGTCGTAGGTCAGGCAATTCCGGCCGTTTTTCTTGGATCGGTACAAGGCCTGGTCCGTCCGGCGGATAAAGGAGACAGCATCCTCACCCGGCGCAAGCTCACTGGCTCCGATGCTGATGGTAATGGATTGACGCTCCCCGGGTTTCGGCTCAAACACCTCCTGCCCAATGAGGTGTTTGATGCGGTATCCCACCACACAGGCCCGTTTGAGGTCGGTTTCCGGTAAAAGGACCGCAAATTCTTCCCCGCCGTAACGGTAGGCGGTGTCCATGGACCGCATGCAGTCATTGATGATACGGCCGATGGCCATCAGAACCTTGTCGCCTTCCAGATGGCCCCAGGTGTCATTGTAATGTTTGAAACGATCGAGATCCAGCACCAGTAGGGACAAGTGATGCTGGTACCGCTCATTTCTATCAATTTCCAGTTTAATCTGATGGAAAAACTGACGGGAATTGTATAGTTTGGTCAAGGCATCGGTGATGGCCAGCTGTTCCATTTCTTTGAGCAGCTGGGTTCGCTCCCGTTTGAGTCTGGCTTCCCGCAATACCCGTTTGATTCGAAGATTCAATTCTTCAAAACGAAAAGGTTTGAATATGAAATCACTGGCTCCTGTTCTGACCGCTTCTTCATATGAATAATCCGCACTGTAACCGGTCATGACCATGACTTCCAGATTGTATTTTTCTTTGATGATGCGTGTCAGTTCAAGACCGTCCATACCCTGCATCATGATATCGGTGAGCACCACATCCACCGGGTAGGTGTCCAGTTTCTTCAACGCCTCTTTTGCACTGGAAACAGCGTCCACCCGATAGGAAAGAAGGGTGAGATATTCTTTCACCGAGTCTTTAATCGCGTCGTCGTCATCAACTATCAGGATGGTGTGTGTCATTTTTCCTCCCGAGGCAGGGGATGTTCGTATGGGCTGATCTTGACACATTTTGCCACAATTGATACATGTACTAAAAGATAAATTTAGCTTATTCAAAAGATAATTGTCAACTTTTAGTTTGGAGCACCGTTGAACATTCACCAGAAACAGATTCGCAATTTTTCCATCATTGCTCATATCGATCATGGCAAATCCACCTTGTCGGACCGCCTGATTCAATTGACCGGCATTGTTTCCGAGCGGGATATGAAAGAACAGATGCTGGATACCATGGACATCGAGCGGGAACGGGGTATCACCATCAAATCCCAGACAGTATCGCTGCCCTATACTGCTGAGGACGGTACTGAATATCTGTTGAATCTTATTGACACCCCCGGGCATGTGGATTTTTCCTATGAAGTGTCCCGGGCGCTGAAATCCTGTGAAGGCGCTCTGATCATTGTGGATGCAACCCAGGGGGTGGAGGCCCAGACACTGGCCAATCTATACCTGGCCATGGAACATGACCTGACTATTTTGCCTGTCATCAATAAAATCGACTTGCCGTCTGCGGAAATCGAGTGGGTGAAAAATCAGATCGAGGAGGATCTAGGCCTGGACGGTGAAAACGCTCTGCAGGTATCCGCCAAGACAGGGCAGGGGGTGGAACAGTTGTTTCCGGCCATTGTGGCAGCGATTCCACCGCCAAATGTTGACAAGGAAAATCGGTTCAAAGCCCTGATTTTTGACTCTCATTACGATTCGTTCCGGGGAACCATTGTGCATTTTCGGATATTTGACGGGACCATCCGGAAAGGTGATACTATTTTGTTCATGCAAAATGATTCCCAATACAAGGTGGAGGAAGTGGGATTGTTCCAGATCAAGCGGATTCCTCAGAAAAGCCTGTACGGCGGCCAGGTCGGATATCTTATCGCCGGGATCAAAAATATCTCCGATGTCAAAATCGGGGATACCGTTACCATGGCGGACCGGCCCTGTGCCAGACCGGTGGGCGGGTTCCGGGAGCCGACACCGGTGGTGTTTTCTTCCATGTACCCGGTGGCGTCCGACGATTATGAAGAATTGACCGAAGCCTGGAACGGCTCAAACTCAACGATGCGTCCCTGATTTATGAAAAAGATAGTTCCGCAGCGCTGGGCTTCGGTTATCGGTGCGGGTTTCTGGGGCTGCTTCACCTGGAGGTGGTTCAGGAGCGCCTGGAGCGGGAATATGATATTTCTCTGATTTTGACCGCCCCTTCGGTTCAGTATGAGATCACCACTACGGACGGAGAAGCTCACATTATCGACAACCCGGTCAATTATCCGGATCCAGCGGAAATTGCCAGGGTAAGAGAGCCGTTTATCAAAGCCACCATTATCGTGCCGGACCGGTATATGGGGAATGTCATGCAGGTGTGCCATGAATTTCGGGGTGTGAGCAAGACCTATCAATATCTGACCTCCAACCGCATGGAAATGAAATTCGAGCTGCCACTGGCCGAAGTGGTCTATGAATTCTATGATCGGCTTAAATCAGTGACCCAGGGATACGGATCTTTTGATTATGAGATCGCCGGGTATCAGGAGACGGATTTGGTGAAACTCGATTTTCTCATCAATGGGGAACGGGTGGATGCTTTGTCGATTCTGATTCACCGGGATAAGGCCGAAGCAAGGGCCAGAACCGCCTGTAAAAAATTGCGGGAGGAAATTCCCCGGCAACAGTTCAAAATTCCCATCCAGGGAGCCATCGGCGGCAAAATTATTTCCCGGGAAACCGTTTCCGCCTTCCGCAAGGATGTGACGGCCAAATGTTACGGCGGAGATATTTCCCGGAAACGCAAATTATTGGAAAAACAGAAAAAAGGCAAAAAACGCATGAAAATGGTGGGATCGGTGGAGATTCCCCAATCAGCGTTTTTATCTGTGCTCAAGTCGGACTAGGGGTACCGGTTCCGCATGATTCGATCCAGGGCAGCTGTCAGCCGGGTTTTGTCTGCATCAATGGTGAACCGGTAGTCCACGGCCCACCGGGTATACGGCCGGAGTTACCTTCCACTTCAAAGTCGAATCCGTTCACAAAACACCTCACCCTGATCCTGGTGAATTTCAAGCTGACAATCAAGATCTTTCCAGCAAGACCCTTTTATTTTAAATGTAAATGAGGTAAAAAAAAATTGTCGAGGTCACTTAGCAATAATTTTGTGAAAGGTTTTAAACAAAAGGAGAAAAAATTCAATGGACTATGAAACAATTTTGGTGGACATCCGGAATCATGTCGGGGTGATTCGGTTGAACCGGCCAAAAGTGCTGAATGCCATGAACCGACAGCTATGGACGGAAATGATGGCCGCCCTGGAAATTCTGGGCCAAAATGATGAGGTCAAGGCCCTGATCATCACTGGAGAAGGCCGGGCTTTTTCAACGGGTGCGGATTTGAAAGATTCCAAGGGACGAACCATTGAAGCGTACCGCCAGTACCTGGAATCGCTCCAGGAAGCCTCCCGTAAGATCATGCGGTTCGAAAAACCCACCATTGCGGCCATCAACGGATATGCCCTGGGATCCGGGTATGAGCTTGCCCTGGCATGTGACATTCGCATTGCGGCCCAGGAAGCATTGATCGGCTCCCCTGAGGCAAAAGTCACCTCATCGGTTACCGGCGGGGCATTTCGTCTGGTTCAGGACCTGGTGGGACCGGGAAAGGCCAAAGAACTGCTGTTCACCGCTGAAAATATTACCGGAGAAGAAGCCTGCCGTATCGGCCTGGTGAATAAGTCTGTGCCCCTGGATAAGCTCATGGACGAAGCCTTTGCCATGGCGGATAAAATCAGCGCTAATTCCGCATTTTCGTTGAAACTCATCAAAAAAGGACTGGCCATGGCCGCCGGAGAGGTCAGCCTGGAAGCCTTGATGGATTATGAAATTGAAGCCTGCCTGGCCTGTGTGTCCACCAAGGAACGCCAGACATCTTTGGATGAATTTGCCCAGCGCAAAAAGCAATAAAGGAAGATATCCATGCTGGAACATGTATTGAATGCAAAATCCGTTGCCATCATCGGGGCGTCCCGGAACAAGACCAAGCGGGGATACCAGGCCATTAAAACGCTTCTGGCGGATGGGTTTGAGGGAGAAATCTATCCGGTTAATCCCAAAGAAGACTTTATTCTGGGCCTGAAGTGCTTCAAGGATATTACCGATATTCCGGAGAAGGTGGACCTGGCCCTGATCACGACGCCTGCCAAAACCATCCCCAAAATTCTTGACAGCTGCGGCGTTAAAGGGGTTGCCGGGGCCGTGATCATTGCCGGTGGGTTCCGGGAGCTGGGAGAAAAGGGGCGCATTCTGGAACAGGAAATGGTGGATGCGGCCAAAAGAAATCGGGTCCGGCTCATCGGTCCCAACACCTCGGGGATGATCAACCTGAAGTCCCGGATGAACCTGGTGGGAATCGAAAATGCACCCCAGGGAAGCATCGCGTTGCTGTGCCAGAGTGGAAACATGGCCCTGACCCTGATTACTGAAGCCACCATCCGAAAACACGGGGGGTTTACCTATTACGTGGGCGTAGGCAATGAATCAGATATCAAGTTTCATGAATATCTGGCATTTTTCCGAAACGACCCGGATACCCGGGCCATCCTCATGTATGTGGAGGGCATGAGCCAGGGCCGGGAGTTTCTGCAGGAGGCATACAACACCAGTATTGAAAAACCCATCATCCTTCTCAAGAGCGGCCGGTCCGACAAAGGGCGGAAATCGGCCGGATCCCATACCGGGTCTCTGGCCGGAATGGGACAGGTGGCCAAGGCTGCGTATGAACGGGCCGGTATCATTGTGATTGAAAACTCGGACGAACTGTTTCCGGTGGCGGAAACCCTGTCCAGCCAGCCGCCGGTGAAAAACAATGCCATTGCCGTGCTGGCGGACGGCGGCGGACACGCTACCATTGCCGCAGACCTGTTGACCGACTACGGCATCGAACTGGCGGAGTTGTCGGAAAGAACAAAGGAAAATCTTCAGAAAATTCTGCCGGAGGCAGCGTCCGTGGCCAACCCCGTGGATGTGGCCGGCGGTACGGATGCCGATCCCAGTATTTTTGCCGACTGTGCCACGATCCTGCTTAAGGATCCGGCTGTGGGCGGACTTCTCATTGTGGGCCTTTTCGGGGGCTATGGCATCCGGTTTGAAAAAAGTTTGGCCATCGGCGAAGAACAGGCAGCCCATCGCCTGGGCGCCATGGGGAAAAAACGCAGCAAACCGATATTTGTGCATTCCCTGTACAGTGCCTATGATTCGCATGCCTTGGATCTTTTGCGCCATTATGACATTCCTGTGCATGATTCCCTGGACATCGCCTGCAAGAGCATGGCTTGCCTGTGCACCTATGGTAATTATCTGAAAACCTATCACGCCAAGACCAATTTTGTACTCAACTGGCGGGATAAAGCCAAACCTGAAGGTGACGCCATCATTCAGATGGCCCTGGCCGAAGGACGGCACGTGCTCCTGGAGCATGAGGCCAAACAGCTCATCAAGCTCCACGGGGCCCCCACCTCGGTGGGTGGACTGGCGAAATCCGCAGATGAAGCTATCCGGATCGCAAAGAGAATCGACGGACACGTGGTCATGAAAATCGTGTCTCCGGATATTCTGCACAAAAGTGACGCCAA